>QQTW01000244.1_pt1 | contig 33032 bp, 31 predicted proteins | sample 1904831 | NCBI WGS metagenome assembly QQTW01 (sample SAMN09435610, study PRJNA476489) | Subsurface metagenome, whole genome shotgun sequencing project.
GTATTTAAGAAAGTTAGGGTTTAATAATTTAAGAGTGCGATCGCTTGATGATACGGCAAAAATTGAACTCGCACCAGAGCAAATTAAGGAATTTGTATTAAAGTGCGATTTAGAGAAAATCGTCTCAGCTTTTCAAAGCTACGGTTTTATGTACGTGACTTTAGATTTGGAAGGCTACCGCAGTGGCAAATTAAACCAAGTTTTAAATCCTGTGTCCTTGCCAGTTTAGATAAATGTAGAGGTAGATTTGGATATGCCCACTACAAAAGGATAAATAAATGGGTTTTAAGGTAGACAAAATTATTCTTTGGGGGCGATCGCTAAACGAATATATTGGAATGTTTGATTTAACACCCGATGAATTTAATTTAGCGATTCTCGACTGTGGAGCCGGCCCAGCTAGTTTTAACGCCCAAATGACGCTCCAGGGGTACAAAGTAATATCTTGCGATCCCATATATCAATTTAGCGCCGATGAAATTGCTGGGCGAATTCAAGAAACTTATCAAACAGTTATTGATGGGCTAAAAGCAAATTTAGCTAATTATGTTTGGCAAAATATTGAGTCGTCAGAACAATTAGGAAAAATTAGAATGCAGGCAATGAAGCAGTTTCTATCTGATTTCCCTTTAGGATTATCACAGGGGCGTTATGTAGTAGATGAATTACCTAACTTATCTTTTGAAGATCGACAATTTGATTTAGCGTTAATTTCTCATTTGCTGTTTACTTACTCAGATCATCTATCATTAGAGTTTCACTTAAATTCTATTAAAGAATTGTGCCGAGTTGCGAAAGAAATACGGATATTTCCATTATTAAATGTTTCGGGAGAGCAATCGAACTTACTTTTGCCAGTAATAGAAAACTTGCAACAAAGCGGATATAAAACAGAAACTCAACGAGTTAATTATGAGTTTCAAAAAGGCGGAAATCAATTATTAAAAGTAAGCTCATAAATAAACAATGACTCAAACAATCTGGATTGCTAGACACGCCAACCGCTTAGACTTTGTAAATCCTGATTGGTTTCTTACTGCCGAAAGACGCTACGATCCGCCGCTTTCTGATGATGGTCTAGTTCAGGCATTCCAATTAGCTCAACGTCTAAAAAACGAGAAGATTACAGCTATTTTCTCCTCGCCATTTTTACGCACAGTACAAACAGCAAATCAAGTTGCGGAAGTTTTAGATTTGCAGATTAAACTTGAATCGGGATTGAGTGAATGGTTAAATCCTGAATGGATGAGCGAAACCCCGGAAAAAATGTCAAAGGAAGATTTAGTAACACTATTTCCCCGGATTGATACTAACTATAACTCTCGCATCATTGCTCAATATCCAGAAATCGGAGAAACTGCATTTTTGAGAGCGGGAGAAACAGCAAGAAAACTTGCTGAGGAGTTTTCCGAAGATATATTGTTAGTAGGACATGGCGCATCGGTAGTTGGTGCGACAATAGGATTAGTTGGAGAAGTTGCCAAAACTGAAATAAAAGCGGCTTTATGTTGCTTAATTAAAGTTGTGCGTGTCGATCCACATTGGGTTTTGCAATTAAAGGGAGATACCTCCCACCTTGCTCAAGTAGAAGAAGTAATTCGGTTTAATTAGGCTCATGAATTTATTATTGGCGGGAGATATAGGCGGTACTAAAACTGTCTTGCGGCTAGTAGAAGCATCAGACGAATCAATATTGCTGACTTTATATGAGGAGCGCTACCGCAGCCGTGATTTTAGCGATTTAGTGCCAATGGTGCAGCAGTTTCTCGCTACCGCCGCCCAAGAATTAGGGGATTCGTCGCCACCAGCAAGGGCTTGTTTTGCGATCGCCGGGCCAGTAATTAACAATACGGTAAAGCTAACCAATTTAGCGTGGTTTCTGGATGCAAAACGTTTAGAGGAAGAATTAGGTATTGCTCAAATTGCTTTAATCAATGACTTTGAAGCGGTTGGACACGGGATTTTAGGTTTAGATGCGTCAGATTTGTATTCTTTGCAAAGTGGCAACTTACAACCAATTGCTCCCATCGCGGTAATTGGCGCGGGGACAGGTTTAGGCGAAGGTTTTTTAATTCAAAATGGCGATAGTTATCGAGTTTTTGCCTCCGAAGGCGGACACGCAGACTTTGCACCCCGCTCGGAATTAGAGTTTCAGCTACTAAGATATTTGCTAGACAAGCACGATATTGGGAGTGTTTCTGTAGAACGAGTGGTGTCAGGTCAAGGGATTATTGCAATTTACCAGTTTTTGCGAGATTGGCATTTTGCCAGCGAGTCACCGACTATTGGGCAAGTTGTCCGAACTTGGGAAGAAGAAGCAGGTAAGGGAGAAAGAAGCGTCGATCCGGCGGCGGCTATTGCTTCGGCGGCTTTAGAAAAACGCGATCGCATTTGCGAACAAGCTATGCAAATGTTTATAGAAGCTTACGGCGCAGAAGCAGGAAACTTAGCTTTGAAACTACTGCCCTATGGGGGTTTGTATGTAGCTGGAGGAATTGCTGCCAAAATCTTACCTTTGTTAGAAGATGGTTCTTTTCTTCATGCTTTTACGCATAAAGGGCGAGTAAGTTCGCTATTGAAAAGCGTTCCCGTATACATTATTCTCAATCCTCAAGTAGGACTAATTGGGGCAGCAATGAACGCTGTAAATTTATAGTTGTTGGCTGCAAGCGGCGCAAAACTGGTTAACTACTCGATCTAATCCTACAGAATGGGAAGCTTTGAAAAGTAGGCGATCGCCCTTTTGGACAAATTCACCCAATCGCTTGACTAAATCTGTAGGAGTTGTAAAACATTCAACGGCTAAAGGCATGGCGGCATTTGCGATCGCTTGAGCATCTGCGCCATCAACTAAAATTAGTAAAGCATCTAAATTTAACTCTTTTACTTTCGCGCCTACTTGGGTGTGAAACTCTGTTGAGAATTCGCCTAATTCTTTCATCGATCCTAATACAGCTATGCGTCTATTTCCTGGTGTTTGAGCCAGTAGTTGCAAAGCTGCGATCATCGATTCGAGTCCGGCATTGTAAGTTTCATCTAAAATTACAATGTCCCCTGCTAACTCGTAACGTTGACTTCGCCCCCCAGGCATATTTACTGTTAAGTTTGTCGCGTTTAGCGCCCAATCAATTTTTAAAGCCTCAGCTACTGCTATAGCCGCCAAGAAGTTAGAGGCGTTGTGCGTACCTGCTAGAGGTAAAGATAGCTGTGTTTGTTTGATCCTAATAGTCTCGTTATCGAGCAATTGCCCTTGCAAGTCGCCGTTTTCTAAACCATAACTAATAGTTTTTCCTTGCCAAACTTGGGCAGAAACCGTCATTAATCGTCTGTTGTCTGCGTTGAGAATAGCTATACCATTCTTTGGCATTTCTGCTAATAATTCACATTTTGCTTTGGCGATCGCATCAACCGATCCTAAGCGTCCTATATGTGCTGTGCCTACATTAGTTATTACCCCAATGGTGGGAATCGCTATTTGAGTTAATAAAGCAATCTCCCCTGTTCCCCGCATTGCCATTTCAATGACTGCAAATTGATGTTCATAGCCTAGTTCTAGTAAGGTTTTGGGTACGCCAATTTCGTTGTTATAATTTCCTCTAGTTTTCAAGACCTTGCCTTGAGTTTCTAAAACTGCGGCAATTAATTCTTTAGTTGTAGTTTTACCTACCGAACCCGTTACGCCAATAACGGGAATAGAAAATTGTTTGCGCCACCATTGGGCGATTTGTTGGTATGCCTGGAGGGTATCTTTGACTTGTAATAGTGGTAAATCTGTACTTGCAAAATCCTGGGTGACAATTGCCGCGATCGCACCCTTGGCGATCGCCTCTATGACAAATTCATGTCCGTCAAAGTTTTCGCCACGTAAAGCTACAAATACATCCCCCGGATTGATATTGCGGGTATCGGTAGTTATGCTGGCGATCGCACCTATTGCAGCATCAGATAAATTTATTGGTTTAGCGGCGATGATTTCCGCTAATTGGGCAAGAGTGGCACTACAAGGCATAATTCGCGTTAAAAATTCCTAATTGACTCGTGCTATTGTCTCAGGAATTTGTCTTAACCCAACCAAAATAGATGTTTTAACTTGCCTCTTTAGCAGAAGTTTTCCTTCAGCATCTACACTTATGCCTTTTCTTAGTATAAGCTCTTACATTGAGTTTCAATTCCGCTCAGTATATCTCAAGGTTGGCAAAGTGTACCCCTAGGAAGATGCATAAACTTTGTACACTAGTACCATGCACAAAACTTTTCAAGAAGGCAGAAACTTTGAGCTTAGGAGGAAGAATTGATTATTAATTAAACCACTTGGTTTTAAAAGGATGAGTATTGCTTTCTTCGATAATTTCAATTACTGATAAGCCGATGTAGGAAGTTGCAATTAAGAGCATCGAGGAAACTAAATAAGCATTCGTAACGATTTTTAGCGCGGTTTCCATGAAAATGTAAGTATTCATCGCTGGGTGTTCTCTCTTTGTATCTGTAGTTGGTATTACTATATTTCTTCACTATGTGGCTGTTAAATTCCACCGAGAAATTACTACTTTTGGGTTTCGTAACAATATATTACACCCGTAGTAACACGGGGACATAATAAAAAAAGACATTTTCAAGCTAGGCATTGTTCCACCGTAGCTAATACTGACTGTGATAACGCCTCTAAGTCATACCCACCCTCAAGCCCAAACAAAACTCTCTGAGTCAGTTGCAAGCAATAATTTGTCAAGGTTCTATAATCAGGAGGTTGCAAATCGATATTAGCTAAAGGATCGGCGGCATTTGCGTCATAACCTGCACTAACAATTAATAAATCTGATTGAAAGTCAGCAAAGAAAGGAATTATAGTTTGTTCAAATAGCGATTGGTAAACAGAAATTGTGCTACCTGCAAGGAGGGGTAAGTTTAAAACATTTTCGTACTCGCCTCGTTCGGAAGCCTTGCCTGTACCTGGATAGCAAGGAAACTGATGCAAAGAACAGTAGGCAATTTGCGGATTAGTTTCGACAATTGCTTGCGTACCATTGCCATGATGTACATCCCAATCTAAAATTCCAACTTTATCAATGCCTGGTAGTTTTAAAGCATAGTTAGCGGCGATCGCAGCATTGGAAAATAAACAAAAACCCATACCTTGACTTTTTTCGGCATGGTGTCCAGGAGGACGCGCTAAAACGAAAGCTGGGTTATTGGTAGCCAAGACACTATCTACCCCATCTAGCCAAGCACTAACCGCTAGTAAAGCCACATCGTAACTAGCCGGGGAGACAGGAGTATCAGGATCGAGAGAACCGCCGCCACTACGGGCTATACGCTCAATAGTGTTAATGTGTGCTGCTGTGTGAACTTGGTTAACAGAAGTTATTACTCGTTCATCTACAGGAGTCGGCGATTTCCACTCTAGTTGATGGGCAAAAGGGGCAGATTTTAGGGCGGATGCGATCGCAATTAATCGTTCTGGTTTTTCGGGGTGAAATCTCCCTGTGTTGTGTTTGAGAAATTCATCAGAGTAAATAATTGGGAATTGGGAATTGGTCATTGGGAATTGGTTATTGGTTATTACCCATTATCCATTACCCTTTATAACGTTGAGCAAGGATAAATTCAGCTACTTGCAAGTCTACGGGAGTAGTAATTTTGAGGTTTGTTTCTTCCCCCTCAACTATTTGTACGGGCAATCCGCACCTTTCAAATAAAGCCGCATCGTCTGTAACTTCCCAGCCTTGAGACAAACCGAAGTCGTGGCATTGTCTCAGCAATTTAACATCAAAAGCTTGGGGAGTTTGCGCCGCCCATAGTTGCCGCCTGTCAGGGGTGCTTTGAATTAATCTATTTTCGTCTACAACTTTGATTGTGTCTTTGACTGTTACTGCCGCAACTAATCCTTGACAATGAGCGATCGCTCTAGCGCACCGATCTAGTAATTCGGGTGTAGCCAAGCATCTTGCACCGTCATGAATTAATACTCTTTCTGCGGTAGCTGGTAGCGCCTGCAAGCCATTGTAAACCGATTCTTGGCGGGTAGCTCCACCGTAGATTATCTCTACCTCCTTAGTCACTGATAGCCCTGCTAAAATTTCTTTAATAAATTCCTCATCGTTGGGTTGAGCGATGATGCCGATCCAATGAATACTCTGAGCGGCTTGGGCGGCGATTATTGTCCAAGTAAGTAGAGGAAGTGAACGCAAGGTTAAAAGCAACTTGTTACGATCACTTCCCATCCTGCGCCCCATTCCGGCGGCGGGAATTAATAAGTGCATTCTGCTTTGATTTGTAGAAATAACTCCCCCGGCGCGATCGCACTAGGGAGCGGCGGACAATTAATTATTTCAAATAAGTAACAGTTCTCCTAAAATAGGGAGCGAGTAATAGTAAAGAAATATTATGCGAATAGTAGCCTTAGTTCCTGGCAAAATTGGCGATCAAATTTTATTTTTTCCTACCTTGGACAATTTAAAAAGAGTTTATCCCGACGCGCAAATAGATGTGGTAGTCGAACCGGGTTCCAAAGCTGCCTATCGGGTCTGTAAGTCGGTCACTGACGCAATCGCCTTTGATTTTAAAGATCGTAATAGTCTCGCTGACTGGGGCAATTTAATCGGTTTGCTGCGCGATCGCGAATACGACATTGCTATTTCTCTCCAATCTCAATTTTCGTTAAATCTATTATTATGGCTTACGGGTATTCCTACTCGTGTGGGCTACAAAGGCAACGGTTCGTTCTTTTTGACGGATACCGTTTTACTAAAATTGCCACAACAACCCGCCGCTAGGTATCACGACTTGCTGCAAGGCTTGGCTAAAAATTCCCCAGTTCCCCCACTAAATATCAATGTACCTTCCTCAGACATTACCTGGTCTGAAACAGAACAACAACGTTTAGGCATTAGCGAAAGCGGTTATGTGGCTTTTTACGATTGTCAATCTCCCGATGTTAGTTCAACTTATCCTGTTACGTTTTGGCAGCAAATCGTTCAATCTTTGCAGGAAAAACAACCAAACATACCTGTAGTAGTCATAAAAGACGCTAGTAACGAGCTTTTTGTCAACTCAATGCTGGCATTTTTCCCCAATCTCAAAGTCATATTTCCCGCAGATATGGGCAAGTTAGCAGCAACGATCGCCTCGGCAAATTTGCTAATATGTACCGACAGTGCGCCAATGTATCTAGCTTTAGCAGTCCAAACTTATACTGTTGCTTTAGTTGAAACATCACAAGTGTTGCAAAGCGATCGCTTAATTGTAGTGACTTCGCCAACAGGGAAAATAGCTGATATTCCGCCACAAAATATTATGCAGCGTATCTGGGGACAGTAAAAAAAGGACGCGGAAATCCGCGTCTACTTGCTATTTAGTTGTCAAATATTGTTGGGATTACGAGATTTTTTGATAGCTTTTATACCCTTAACATTCTTGGAAAATTGGGTTTAGTGGCGGCACGGCTTTGCTCATCAGTTAGCTATTTCTTGCTGACGCAGGTTTTAAAATCAGATAATTTCTTCTACATCTATCTTTAGTCACGACTTACACATCTGTCTTTTGCAGGGTTAATTTAGCTAAGTTGATTGATTAAATCTAAGTTGTTGCCTGTCAATACAAACATTCAGACACTTTTAACTATGACCTTTGCTACCGACGAAAACACAAACCAATCTGTAGAAACGTTCAAAAGCTTTGATACAGATACTCAATTAGCCATTCTTTGGTTTGGTTATCTCGATCTTAAAGATAAACTAAATCCTGGCAATTCTGCCTCGGCTCAAGATAGTGCTGAAGCGTTTTATGATCGCATTAAAGCCATGCCTCAAGACCAACAATTGCAGGCGCAGCGAGATATTGTTAGCGGCACAGCGTCTGATATTAGCCACAGCTACACCTCCCTAAGTTCTAGCGGTAGACTAGATGTATGGTTGCGTTTAGCTCAAGGTATGGAAGAAGGTGTAATTATTCAAGTACCTTCAGACTATAAATTGCCTTCAAATACTGATGAATTTGTTAATCAAATCCAACAACTCGACTTTGAACAACGCATTAATTTTATGCGGAGTTTGGTAGTTGAAATGGGTGCTAAATAGCCAATAATTATATTGTAAGGATAGAGAACTTTAAGTTCTCTATCTTTTAAACTTTACGTTCTGCTTCAAGGCAAAATAGATTACTAACTATTGCTATCCAACTGTTTTAATAAGCGGTGAATTACTAGAGCATCTTGAGCATTAGGAACTTTTTGTAAATAAGCTTTAAAATCTTTAACTGCAGCTACCCAGCGACCAATTTGATAATAGATTAAGCCGCGATCGCGTATTTCTACAATGGCATTAGGAAACAACATTAAAATGCGCTCAATAGCAGCTAAAGCTTTTTCTAATTCTTGACTATTGAGATAAATTAGTTTTAAATTGCTTAACAGTCGAGCTAAAAACTGTCGATTAGTTAAAGGTGCTAAAAATTCTGGTTGCATAGTTACGGGTTGACCATAAAGCTTTGTTATACGCTCTTGACAATCGTTAAAAAAGAGCAACTCACCGCGATTAAAAGGATCGACAAATATATCCATTTCGGCAATTTGGGGACGAATTACAAAGTGTCCTGGCATCCCTACTCCTACCATAGGAAATTTAATTCGTTTGGCGATTTCTAAGTAGATTAGCGATAGAGTAATTGGAATCCCTAGTCGTCGCTCGAGAGCATCGTTTAAAAAACTATTACGCGGATCGTAATAGTCGGCAACATTCCCCCTAAAACCTAACTCATTGTACAAGTAACTGTTAATAGTTTGAATAATTTTTAGCGGATAATTCTGCGTTGGTAAGCGCTCTATTACTTCCGATGCCATAGTATCTAAAGTATTAAAATGCTTAATTACATCTAAGTTAGGATATTCTTCTTGAGCAATATATAGTGCAGATAGTGCTAAATCGATTTGCTCGTCTGGTTGACTAATTTCTTGCTGAAAGTATTGCCGTGATCGCAAATCACTCATAATTTATGTTTTGCCTGCTTAAGTAATTAAACCACTGGTTTCTTTTTTATAGTGAAAATATTTAATCGGGACGTGAGAAAAAATGATTACATCTCTTACTTTTTTCCTAAACCGCAATAATTACTCATTTTATTTTCTGCGTTGAGCTTGTTTTTGAATCAAACACATTACAAGTTTACAATTTTTAGTTCTATTGAAACCGCTCGTCAGCCAATACTGCGTAATTTTGCCCGCCGACATTACCATTTCTATGTGACAAGGAAAAGATAAATTTCTTGGCGATCGCTCTTTTTGTAAAGTTAACCTCTACATAACATAAAAACTTGCTACTCGTTTACGCAAGTCTTGTAACATACTACGAATATTGCAATATATCAATCCTAGCTTTACAGGTATTTACTAAAGCTAAGTAATTATTTAGGGCGGTCATAGAGCTAACAATTGAGTATTTATAATAACTCTGAGGCTATCGGCAATTGCTTTGACTATATTAGGTACAAGTTTTATAAGTTAGTCAAACTTTATACATAAGTTAGACATAACCTAACCACTTGATAGCGATTAAGTTGTCATCCTAGATAAGGAGAGGTTAATAAATCTTTACTTAACCTCTCCTAGCCAAAGAAGCCCAGACTGCCATCCGTCGAGAGAGAACACAGAGAGTATGACACCCATAACCAGACGACAAGCACTTAAGCTAGGAATGCTTGCAGGCGGTTCACTGATATTACCAATTGCCTTTCAAGGTCGTAGCTATGCCGGAGATGCTGGAAGCCCAAAAGTAACTCCCTTCACCCTTCCATTTCGCACTCCGCCCGTACTCAAGCCCGTGCGTAGCGATAGCACCACCGACTACTACGAAATTACGATGAAAAAAGCTTCGGTAGAGATTCTCCCGAAGTTAAAGACTGAAGTTTGGGCATACAACGGCATCACTCCTGGGCCGACAATTAAACAGACTAAAGATCGGCGATCAGTAGTTAGATTTATAAACAATAGTGTAGGTACCCCCACCTCAGTACACTTACACGGTATGGCATCGCTGCCAGAATACGATGGCTATGCTGAAGACCTAACTAATCCAGGTCAATATAAAGATTATATTTATCCTAACAACCGCGCTGCAACGCTGTGGTATCACGATCACGCCATCCATCAGACCGCCCGCAATGTCTTCATGGGACTAGCAGGAATGTACTTAGTTCAAGACAAGGAAGAACTCGACTTGCCTTTACCTAAAGGTGATTACGATGTACCGATAGTCATTCAAGACAAGCAGTTTGGCGCAAGTGGTAACCTGATATTTGACGACCAAGGCGAAAAAAGTCAATTCGGCGACGTTATCTTAGTTAACGGCGTACCTTGGCCAAAAATGCAGGTAGCAAATCGTAAGTATCGTTTTCGGATTTTGAATGGTTCGGTTTCGCGCTCTTACGAACTGGCTCTTAGCACCGCCGAACCCTTAATTGTCATTGGTACAGATGCTGGTTTGATGAGTGCGCCAGCACCAGTGAAAAGTTTTCGGATTGGAATGGCAGAACGTTATGAAGTAGTTATTGACTTTTCTAAATACAAGGTTGGAACCAAAATTACCCTCAAAAACCTCCAGCCAGATAACAATGACAACTACGACGGCACAGAAAATGTCATGCAGTTTGAAGTAGTGCGAACGGAAACCGACCCTAGTTCTGTTCCTAACACCCTGCGTTATGTTCAACCTATCGCTGAATCGTCCGCAGTCCGCACCCGTGAATTTAGATACGAACGCTCCAATGGTTTATGGGTAATCAATGGCAAAATCTGGGACAATCAACGCTTTGATGCTAATCCTCAGTTAGGTGATGTAGAAATTTGGACAATATATAACAATGCTGGCGGTTGGTTCCACCCCATCCACATCCACCTAATAGATATGCAAATTCTCGACCGTAATGGCGAACCTCCTTTTGCTTACGAAAAAGGCTGGAAAGATGTGTTTTATGTAGGTGAAAACGAGTCAGTCAGAGTCATTGGTAAGTTTGGGCCGAATACTGGTACTTATATGACTCACTGTCATAATACAGTCCACGAAGATCATGACATGATGAATCAATTTAAAGTATCAGAAGCTAGTATAAACCTTGCTGCCAAAGCCCCCGCTAAACCTCTACCCGCACCCGCCTTATAAGCAAGTGGTATAAAAGTTTGGGCAAAGGCTAATCCTGCAACGCGATCGCGTTGCAGAGATACCTGTTTAACTCAAAGCCAATTTAAGCGCCAATGACTCAATATTAGCAACTATCATATTTAGGAATGCAACACCATCGCTCAATCTGGCAACGGCTGAAAAATCGAGAAATAAATTGTGACGAAGCCTTAAAGATTCTGGTAGACGAACAGGGGTTTGTCAATTTAGATTTGCTCGATCCTGAAGTAAGCCAAAGATTTCTGCGCGAGTTTCCTGATCGCAAAACTTTACCGACGGTAATTCCTTTATTACTATGGCGTAATTGCTATTTTTTAGGTAGTTCTATACCGCTCACCCCTGAAGCAATTAAAAAATTAAGCCAACAGACTCACACCGATATAAAGTTTATTCCTATCCAACACAAAAGTTACCGCGCTTGGGTTCATAGTCATAATCAAGTTGACAACAACCGTCTTAGTTCGGCTCCTTTAGTCAATCCTCTAACTGGTGAACTAGAAAAAGAACACATCCAAGAAGAAGATATCAGCGAATCTACAGAATTTTCTCTGTCAAAAGCCGCCGATCAAATTAGTAGAATTAAAGCAATTATATCTAGCGCTTTACGCAGTAGAGCTAGTGATATTCACTTAGAGCCAATGCCCAATGGGTTGAGAGTACGCTATCGTATTGACGGCATTTTGCGAAATATTACAACTTTGCCTTTAGAAGTTAGTCGCAAAGCAATTATTGCTCTCAAAGTTATGTCTGACATGGATATATCGGAAAGCCGTCGTCCTCAAGATGCCAGGATCGGGGACAAATATATGTCCGAACAAGATGGCGAACAAAGCTTAGATATGCGCGTCAGCACTTTGCCTTGTATTGGTGGTGAAAAAGCTGTAATTCGACTTTTACCTAGGGAAAATAATTTCTCTAGTATTGAAGAATTAGGTTTTAGCGATCGCACTTTAGCAACTTACAAGCACTGGTTACAACAACCCCAAGGAATGATTATTTTTACAGGGCCAACAGGTTCGGGTAAAACTAGCACTCTTTACACCAGTTTGCAAAGGTTAGCTCAAGAACACGTCAATTTGGTAACAGTAGAAAACCCTGTAGAATACGTGTTACCAGGTATTACTCAAACTCAAGTCCATGAGCCTGCGGGTATGACTTTTGCGGCAGGTTTGCGCGCAATTTTGCGTCAAGATCCAGACATTATCATGATTGGCGAAATTCGTGATAGTGAGACGGCAGAAACGGCAATTAGGGCAGCCTTAACAGGACACTTGGTACTTACAACTTTACATACCAATGATGCCATTAGTGCAATTCCCCGTTTGAAAGACCTTTGCCCAGATGCGGGGTTTATTAGCGACGCGCTTTTAGGTATTGTAGCTCAACGTTTAGTCCGCAAAATTTGTCCCCATTGTGCAGACAAATACACTCCAACCGATGCCGATTTGAAAGCTTTAGGTTTAGACAGGGAGCAGGCAAAATCAGACAATTGGCGGCATGGGAAAGGCTGTGCAAAATGTTTTAGTTCTGGATACTTGGGACGAGAAGCGCTTGTAGAGTTGTTAAATATAGATAATAATGTGCGGCGGCTAATTTACGAAGGTACAATGACTCAGTTGCAACACTATGTTAATGAAGCTAACTTCGATTCTTTTCGAGTTGCAGCAATCAAAAAAGTAACCAATGGTGTAACTACTGTACAAGAAGTTTTGCGTGTATTGCCTCATAGCTCTTTGTACTCTAAAGCTGCAAATGTTACTAATTTAGAGTCTCATCGGCAGCTACTAAATGTAAATTAGAAAAGCTTTTATTTTAGATAGTTCGTTAAGGAAAATTTATGTATAAGTCAAGTCAGGCGATCGCATTAACAGTAGTAATTGGGATAAGTTTAATAGTTGGCAATAAACCTGGGGTTGCTCAAACTCATGGCGGAGGGCATTCCTCACATAGTCCGACTGCGACTCCAGAAAGTATTAAAAGTGATAGAGTTACGGAAAGCCATGTTAACGACGGACTAACTAAGCTGCATCAAAAAAACTACAAAGGGGCGGTAGAAAGCTTTGGTAAAGCGATCGCAATTCAGCCTAATCATCATCTAGCATATACCTATCGCGCCGATGTTCAACTCTTGCTAAAAAACTACCAAGAGGCGGTTGACGATTACACCAAAGCAATTAAACTTAATCCCGCTCATTCCCATCTCCGCAATGGTCGAGGTGTTGCCTACGCAGCTTTAGGCGAATACAAACAAGCTATTGAAGATCATACCCAGGCTATTAAGATTTATCCTGAAGAAGGTGCAAGCTACCGTTATCGAGGAGCGGCTTATTACCAGCTTGGGGAAAACGAAAAAGCTATGGAAGACTTAGATAGTGCGATTGTTCGTAATAAAAAAGACGCACAAGCTTACACCATTCGCGGCGAAGTTCATGCTAAGTTAAAAAATACTCCTAGTGCGATCGCTGATTATCAACAAGCCGCCAAACTTTTTTTAGCTCAGTCTAATCAACCCGGCTATATCAAAGCTACTAATCTGGCTAAGTCGCAGCAACAACTAATTACTCCCACTTCTAAGTAGCTTATTAATTTTAATATTTGTTTTGATTGCGCTCCGGGAGTATTACTTGAAGCGCAATTATTTTTTATGAAAGCTTAGATTAAAGTATTCCCTACCTGAAAGTTTAATTGCCCTCTCCATACAAATCATCATCAAATTTCTTAATAGCAGCATTATTATAAGGATTAACGAACGCTACCTTTGGCTTTGAAGAATTTGCTTCTTGAGGTACTTGTTCGCATAAACTATTAAGATCCCACGTTTTTCCATCAGGAGTTTGTAAGTAACATAATGGAGTCTCTACCTCGGCTTGTACTACCGCCGTAGGTTCAGGTTGTTGAGACGGAGTGTTACTAAAAGCCGTATTTACTACTATTACACTTAAAGCAACGGATAAACAGACTACAAATAATTTTTTCACTGCTTTTTATTTCTAGCTATATATTGCTTATTATAGCAATTTATTAATACTAAAATAACTCTATTTAAAGCAGAATAATTGATTACACAAATAGTTGAGTATAGACTATTAATAAAAGTATTAGATCGCCCTAGAGGGAATAAATAAGTTATAAAATTCGATTTTGGATTAACTAGAGGTGTAGAATATAAATTGCATTTGTGTAGAAGGTTACTATAACTACTTTTACGGCTACTAATTGCATCAAACTTTACTAAATAGGCTGACCTTTTGATGAATTTTCTAAAAATAAAATTGACTTTTCTTAAGCAATATCTAACTTTCACACTGATGTTAGTAACGTGCTTATTATTACTAGGAATGCCAACAGCTAACGCAGAGATCGATACAGATCGCTTTGAAGGTAATATATTTGTGTTGTATGCGGGTAATGGCTCATTAGTGCCTTCTAAAGTCACCTTAGCGGAGTCTATAGCCGGAGCAAAGCCAACCATATTAGTTTATTATGTCGATGACAGTAGCGATTGTAAGCAGTATGCGATCGTTGTTTCTAATATGCAAGCTTTTTACGGGCGAGTAGCCGATATCATACCTGTAAATGTGGATGCAATTCCTGTAAAAAGCAGCTATAAGCCTACGGAAGCAGGTTACTATTACAAAGATATCGTGCCTCAAGTGGTGATCTTAGATAAAGCGGGTAAGGTAGTATTTGATCGGCAAGGACAAGTACCCTACGAACAGGTAGACGATAAGTTACGCCAAGTATTTAACTTGTTACCTCGCGAGGAGTCTAAAGAATTGAAGTTGCGTCCAGTCAACGAATTTAATAACGAGCTAGTTGAGCAATCGACAAAGTAGTACGCCAAAATGTTGATTAGCATCTGTCCATACTTGCATTGGTTTTAACCCTTGCGATCGCAATTCTTTCTGTATACTATTTAAGTCAAATTTGCGGGATATTTCTGTAAGGATGGTTTCATCAGATGCTATTTCAATTGTCAAGTCTAAAGCCTTTAATGTCACCGTTTGAGCGCGCAAACTTCGTAAGTACATTTCAATCTGGCGATGAGTCTCATTGTAAAAAGCTAAGTGTTCAAATTGAGTTAAATCGAAGTTGCCATCAAAGCGTTGATTTAAGTGATTGAGCATATTGAGATTAAAAGCTGCGGTAACTCCTTGACTGTCGTTATAAGCAGGTTCTAATATATCTTTAGATTTGTGTAAATCTATACCTAATAAAAAGTATTCGCCCCTTTGTAGAGCTTCGGTAATTTGCGAGAAAAACACTTGACATTCTTGGGGGTTGAGATTGCCTAAAGAACTACCAATAAAGCAAATTAATCGGTTAGGTAAAGAAGCAGGTTTTAATTGTTTTAAAGCCTGTTCGTAGGTACTAACAAGAGCAGAAACTTGTAAAGAAGGGTAATTAGCTAAGAGCGCTTTGGCACTGCTTTCTAAGATACCTGCGCTAACATCAATTGAAACATAGTGTAAAGGCAAGTTTAATTGACTGTAAGCATCTAGCAAAATGCGGGTTTTAGTTGAGCTACCGCTACCTAATTCTACTAATTCGCAAGCCCCGGTAATTTGAGCAATCGATTTTGCACATTCTTGTAGAATAGCTGTTTCCGTGCGCGTAAGATAGTATTCAGGCAAGTCGCAAATTTGCTCAAATAGTTGCGAACCATCGTCATCATAAAAGTAACGAGCTTGAACAGATTTAGGTTTTTGAGTTAATCCTGAAATCACATCGCTTTTTTCTGTAAGCGCCGAAGCAGATAGAGTTGCAGCATTTAATAACTGCTCGATTTGCAAGCGATTTTCTAGATTTGGGGAAGTATTACCGCTTGCAGTATTAGACATTGACATTAAAACTCCTACCTAGGAAACAAACTATTAAATAATAGAATATAAAACTATAAGTAATGCGATCGCAATTACTCTTTGTCGCTGGCACAACGAAACCCTGCTAAAATTTGTCTAACACCAGGATAATACCAGTTGCGAAAACTCGAACGTAGCGCCCAAGGACGAGTCGCCCAACTACCACCTTTTAGCACCCAATGTTCGCCATCAAAATATACCTGAGAATAGCCAGGATAAGGATAGCCAGCAAAACCTTCATAACATTCAAATACTGTTGATGTCCATTCCCAGATATTGCCCAGCATATCGTAACAGCCATAAACACTTTGTCCTTTGGGGTAAGCATTTACGGGCGTTGTTTGACTAACTGCATTGTTGTGATTGCAATGTTTTTCTGTTGGCGATTCTTCTCCCCAAGGATAGGTACTATTACCCCCGGCGGCTTTTTCCCACTCAGCTTCGCTAGGTAGCCTTTTACCGACAAATCGGGCGTAAGCATCCGCTTCGTACCAACTCACCCCACACACTGGGTGATTCTCCCAGCGCAGGTCGTCAGACCAGTATAATGGCTTGGTTACTTGCCCAGATTGCACCCATCGCCACCCCGCTTCTGACCACCAAGTAGAATTTTCATAGCCACCAGTTTCAATAAAAGTTCGATATTGTCCGCAAGTAACCGGGTAGCGGTCAATAGAATAGGTTTCAAGCTTGACTTGATGAGCGGTGCGTTCGTTATCTAAAGCGTCTATAGAGTCGTTTCCTTGAGTAAAGGAACCCGATTCAATGCAAACCATTTCTGAAGTTAGAGTATTTGTTTGAATTAAAGAAGAATTAGGAGCAGGATGCACGGTAAAATTATTTTGAGTAGTAAGGTTTTGCCAACTTGCGCCCACTGGAGCGCGATCGTGCCAACGTCCAAGTTGCATAATAAAAGCGATGGTTTCGGTATGCTGACTTTCGTGTTGCAGTAGCCAACGCCAGAGACGTTCTTCTTTTTCTAAATCAATAGTTTCCAGACGCAAAAGAACTTTGTTTCTAATTGCTTCAAGATAGCTTTTAATCTCGGTTAGTGATGGCAACTTGACGCGCTCAGACTTGGGTAATCCATCAGCGACAAACAAACGGCGATAGGCGGAAAATTCTGGTTTTATACCAGTTGGGCGTTCGAGCAACCACAATGACTCAATATAGCCAATGTGTCCCAAATGCCAACCAACAGGGCTAAATTCCGAGTGTGCTTGAACGCAAAATGTTGTCTCGTCTATAGATTCAAATAGTTCTAAAGTTCCCGCCCGACACTGATTTAACCACTGTTTTAATTGTTGTCTTCGGTCAACAATTAAGGGCGAATCGCTAGTTTGTTGATACTTGATGGATTTCGATCTCAAGGTCTTGTCTCACACTAAGAATACTCTGTTCAGAAAAACGATGCCAGTCCCCTTTAAATATGGGTTCAGAGGCGATAATTACCGATTTTGGATAGTTTAGGTCGTCCCTAGTCCAGTATAAGGAAGGACACTCTATACCGCTTGCAAATCGAGCCGCAATTAGTCGCTTACCATCGCTAATAATGATGTTAACTGAAGCGGAGACTTGATGAGATTTGGCTAATTCAGCTAATTTGAGTAAGGCGCTTTGCAAAGCTTGTTCTAAAGTACCACCGGGGTTTTTGAGATATTCATCAAGAAATAAAGCAAAGAAGTGTTCCGAATCGGTACTACCTTTGATAGATTTGTATGCAGCATCACTCAGAATCTCACTGATTGGACGCATGAGAGTTTGTTTAAAGTTGTCAATTTTACCATTATGAATAAATAACAGTTGTTCAAACTTAAACGGCTGACAATTGCTCATATCCACCGCTTGTCCGGTGGTTGCACTGCGGACGTATCCTAGGATGCAGTCTGATTCTACATACCTTCCCAAGCTAGCTAAATTTACATCATTCCAAATCGGAATCACGTTTTTGTAAATGAAAGGCTCAGTATTTTTTTCGGGGTGATACCAACCAATGCCAAACCCATCAGCATTAACTACTCCTGAGTTCATTTCGAGCGGTTGATAGCTTTGGACGATCAAAGAGTGTTCTGGTTTGGACAAAATATAGTCCAAGGGAATTGATGAGCCGATATAGCCTAATAATCTACACATAATTAGCGCGATCGCACCCAGCGTTCCTAATAGTCGTTTCTATTGTATTTGTTTAACTAGGTTGAAGTGTTGTCTCAAATTCTCTCTTAGGTATGAAGTCAACAAAACAATCTATATTTGTAGTGTTTTTGTAGCATTGAGGTTACAATAAATACCAAAGTATTATTTTTGCAACTGATGCTGCTAACGATCGCTACTACTCATAAACCTGCAACTGATTTAGGCTACTTGTTGCACAAACACCCTGATAAACTACAGTCTTTTAGTTTATCTTTTGGTCAAGCCCATGTATTTTACCCTGAAGCAAGTATAGATAGTTGTATCGCCGCTTTGCTTCTGGATGTAGATCCGATAGGATTGGTGAGAAAGAAGGGTAGTGAAGGTTTAGAACAATATGTAAATGATCGCCCTTATGTGGCATCATCATTTTTGAGTGTAGCGATTGCTCAAGTATTTGGGAGTGCTTTGGCTGGACGTTGCAAAGATAAACCCGAGCTTACGCAAACACCTATACCTTTAGTTGTAAACCTTACTACTGTTCCCTCTCGTGGGGGTGAAGCGTTATTGCAGAGCTTGTTTGCACCTTTAGGTTATACGATAAAGTGCGATCGCACAATTTTAGATGATAAGTTTCCCCAGTGGGGCGAAAGTTGTTACTACAACGTTGAACTGCATCATACTATCCCGTTACAAGAGCTTTTATCTCATCTCTACGTTTTGATCCCTGTGTTGGACGATGAGAAACACTACTGGGTAGGTGAAGATGAGGTTGATAAATTACTGCGTCATGGCGAGGGGTGGTTAGCCAAGCATCCCGAACAAAATTTGATTACTAAACGTTATTTAAAACGTTTTGCACCCTTGGTGCGCTCGGCTTTGACACAATTAGTAGAAGACAATATCGATACTACCGAACAAGAGGAGATAGTTGAGGAACGCCTAAGCCTTAATAAACAGCGATTAGCGGCAGTTTTAGCGGCATTAAAGCAGTGCGGAGCGGCTAAAGTGATAGATTTGGGGTGCGGTGAAGGGAAGCTGTTAAAAGAGTTATTACTAGACAAAAGTTTTACTGAGATTGTAGGAGTCGATGTATCTTCTCGCGCCTTAGAAATTGCAAGTGAAAGACTGCATTTAGAGCGTATGCCCAGTATGCAACGCGATCGCATTAAACTACTACAAGGATCGCTTACTTACCGCGACAAGCGCCTGTATGGGTACGATGCAGCGACAGTAGTAGAAGTAATTGAGCATTTAGACATAGCGCGTTTGGCGGCTTTTGAGCGCGTATTTTTTGAATTTGCTAAACCGAATACTGTAGTTGTGACAACGCCAAATGTAGAGTACAACGCTAAGTTTAAAGCTTTACCTGCGGGGAAGTTGCGTCATAAAGATCATCGGTTTGAGTGGACTCGCTTAGAGTTTCAACAATGGGCGAATAAAGTAGCAGAAAACTTTAGTTATTCAGTACAGTTTTTCTCCATAGGTGATGAAGATTCCGAAGTAGAAGCGCCTACACAAATGGCAGTATTTAGCAGTAAAAAGGTGAGCAATTAATGTCTAATTCAATTTTGGAAATTTTTCCTTACAAATACCAACAAACCTGAGTATTTGATAACGAACAAGCAGGACTTGAGCAAGAGCCATTTGTAAGTGGAGCGCCGGAAATCATTAATGTTTTAGTCCAAGATATTCCCAATGTTGATAAAGGTTTTAGATTGTTGTTTTCTGCTTCCCCGTTTCCTAACTATCAAGCTGAATTTACTTGGATAAAAGAGGAGTATGGAGGTAATTGGTATTCCTGGAAACAGAGAAATATGGAAGAATGGCTATGTCCAGCATTGTTTAAATATTTTAAAACTTCGCCTACAAAAATTTACTACAAAGCCGAAAGTTTATATACGAATATTTAGTTAGATTTTATGCCTATTCAGCAACTAATTGAAATAGCCAATAACCAGCCTTATCCGTTGCTTTTTGCCACTATTAGCGGGGCGCATTTGTATGGGTTTCCTTCTCGTGATTCTGATTACGATTTGCGCGGTGTTCATATTCTCCCAGTTAAAGAAGTTATCGGGCTTGATATTGGACGAGAAACTATTGAAGTTGCTGAATTTAGAGGAGATTTAGAACTAGATTTAGTGACTCACGATGTTAAAAAGTTTTTTGCTATGCTATTGAAAAAAAACGGTTATATTTTAGAACAATTGTATTCACCTTTAATTGTCTATACTACGCCGGAACATGAAGAATTAAAAATTATTGCTCGTCAATGTATTACTCGTTATCACGTTCACCATTACTTAGGTTTTGCTCAAAGTCAATGGCGGCTCTTTTCTAAGCAAAATCCGCCTAAAATCAAACCTTTGCTATATATTTATCGAGTATTGTTAACAGGCATTTACTTAATGCAGACAGGTGTATTAGAGGCTAATTTAGTAGAGTTGAATAAAATCTTTGATTTGGCTTATCTTTCTGACTTAATTGCTTTCAAATTAGCCGTAGCAGAAAAAGCAGTATTAACAGATATAGATTTGATATTTCATCAGCAAGAATACGAACGTTTATGTAGAGAATTAAAAGAAGCTAGTCAAAATAGCGATTTACCGGAATTACCCAGTTGCAAAGATAAGTTAAGCGATTTGCTCATTCAGATAAGATTGCAGTTTAGTTAAAAATAATAATTACAAGTTTTAAATAACAATATATGAAAATTACTATACCCGAACTATCTTTAGTTGTCCTCATTGGTGCTTCTGGTGCTGGTAAGTCTAGCTTTGCTAAAAAGCATTTCAAACCTACAGAAGTTATATCGTCAGATTTTTGCCGAGGATTGATTTGCGATGATGAAAATAACCAAGCAGTTAGTAAAGATGCTTTTGCTGTTGTCCACTATATCGCCGCTAAAAGATTAGCTGCTGGAAAGTTGACGGTAATTGATGCAACTAATGTTCAAAAAGAAGACCGAAAACACTTACTAGAACTAGCAAAAGAGTATCATTGCTTGCCTGTAGCGATCGCACTCAATTTACCAGAACAATTATGTCACGCTCGTAATCTGCAGCGCCCAAACCGTAATTTTGGCATTCATGTGGTACGAAGACAACGGGAAGCGATGCGTCAAAGTTTGAAACACCTCAAACGCGAAGGTTTCCGCTATAGCTATATTCTCAATTCTGTAGAAGATATTGAAGCTGTTAGCATTCATCATCAACCGTTGTGGAATAACCGCAAAACTGAACATGGCCCCTTTGATATTATTGGGGATATTCACGGCTGTTGTGATGAATTAGAAGCACTATTACAAAAGCTAGGCTACGAAATATCCCCCGAACAAACTTATTTCCATCCTCAAGGTAGAAAAGCACTATTTTTGGGAGATTTAGTAGATAGAGGAAACCGGATTTTAGATACTTTGGCGCTGGTGCAGAATATGGTTGTAGCAGGTACGGCTTTGTGCGTTCCCGGCAATCATGACATGAAACTAATGCGTTCTTTGCAAGGAAAAAATGTCAAAATTACGCACGGATTAGATAAAACTCTCGCCGAAATCGATGCTTTACCCGATGATAAGCGCGAAGTCTTTTCCCAAGAAACAGTCAAATTTCTCGACTCTTTGATTAGTCACTATGTTTTAGATGATGGTAAATTAGTTGTAGCTCATGCAGGAATGAAAGAAGCCTTGCAAGGACGGGGTTCGGGTAGAGTACGAGATTTTGCATTGTATGGGGAAACTACCGGAGAAACCGATGATTTTGGGCTACCTGTACGCTACGATTGGGCAGCAGAATATCGAGGAAAAGCGATCATTGTTTATGGGCATACTCCAGTAATAGAGGCTCAATGGCTCAACGGTACAATTGATATTGATACAGGTTGCGTCTATGGGGGCAAATTAACCGCCTTACGTTACCCAGAAAAAGAGTTAGTATCGGTTGCAGCACAACAGGTTTATTGCGAATCAACTAAGCCATTTTTACCTACAGAAGAAATATCGCTAACTACTCAACAACAGCTAGACGATGTTTTAGATTTAGACGATGTGTTGGGTAAGCGAGTTATCGAAAGCCGACTACATGGCAGAATTAGTATTAGGGCAGAAAATGCGATCGCAGCCTTGGAAGCTATGAGTCGTTTTGCGGCTAATCCCAAATGGCTAATCTATCTTCCGCCTACAATGTCACCCTGTGAAACCTCCAAGCAGCAAGGGTTACTCGAACATCCATCTCAAGCATTTACCTATTACCAAAACCAAGGTGTTTCTCAAGTTATTTGCGAAGAAAAACACATGGGTTCTCGTGCAGTAGTAATTATTTGTCGTAATGAGGAAGCCGCAAGAGAGCGTTTTGGGGTAGTCGATGAAGGGATTGGGATTTGCTACACCCGCACCGGAAGGCGATTTTTTAACGATGCTGAACTTGAAACTCAAATGCTGGGAAAGGTGCAAAATGCCTTAGAAATATCTGGTTTTTGGGAACAATTTAATACAAATTGGGTAGCTTTAGACTGCGAATTAATGCCCTGGTCAGCGAAGGCTCAGGAACTGTTGCAGCGTCAATATGCGGCGGTGGGTAGTGCGGCTAATTCTTCTCTCAATCAGGCGGTTTCAGCCCTGGAAATGGCAGCTAAACGCACAAACGGAATGGAGACATTCTTAACTCATTATCAAAACCGTGCAGAGATGGCGGCGCAATATGTTAAGGCTTATCGGCGTTATTGTTGGCAAGTTGAATCGTTAGCTGACTTGAAACTTGCACCCTTTCACATTTTGGCAACAGAAGGAGAAGTTCATAACGATAAAACTCATGTTTGGCATATGGAAACTCTGGCGCAACTATGTAAAGCCGAACCAGAATTATTACTAGCAACGGCTTATAAGCTAGTAGATGTTAATGACACAGCTACCGGGGTTGCTTGGTGGGAAGAACTTACTAGCATTGGTGGAGAGGGAATTGTTGTTAAACCGTTGGATTTTGCACGTATTGGCGATCACGGTTTGGTACAACCTGCTGTTAAATGTAGAGGTAAGGAATACTTACGGATTATTTACGGTGCAGAATACACATTACCAGAGAATTTGGAAAGATTGCGATCGCGTGGTTTATCTAAAAAGCGCTCTTTAGCACTGCGAGAGTTTGCGCTAGGGATGGAATCGCTAGAACGTTTTACAAAAAAAGAACCTTTGCGCCGCGTCCATGAATGCGTTTTTGGGGTGTTGGCACTAAAAAGCGAACCTGTAGATCCGCGTCTCTAAACTCTAGTTTCGGCGACACGTTTAAGCCGTTGCAATTGACTTTGCATATCCATTTTTGTTAAAGAAGCCGCAAATACATTAAAACCCCAGCGAATCATCGGGTTAGGGATTTCAAACTTAAAAGTATTGACTAAAAGCGTCCCTTGTGCTGTTGGTTTGTATTCCCAAAAGTCGCATCCTTGAAAAAACCCTGTAAATTCCCACACAATTAAGCCGGGTTTTTGTTCCTTAACTACCGCATCAAGGGTTGGTTTAATTATCGGAATCTTAATTATAAACTTGCTGCGACTACCTACTTCGGTACTCCATTCACCCACAGGTTCGCATTTTAATACTGGGTTTAACCATCTGTGCATTAGTATGCGATCGCCTATACAATGCTCTACTATCTGGGGACTAGCATTAATTTCTATTGATTGAACAAATTGCTGAGATGACATAGCCGCTTAATAAAATTACTTAGATTTTTAGTAATAAATGTTAGAAAGGTTTTCTATTAAGTATTCCCAATTACCAAAAATTATTAAATGACTTAGTTTTTGACGGTAATTATCTACAAAGATAGATGTGTAATCATCTTTTCCATTATAACTCTGTATAGAGAGATATTGTGCTGTATTACTGGTCAACGTAGGGAGTTATTTGTAAAAACAATGAAAGTATTTTTTCTAGTGGTGTGTAATCTTAACTTAAAAAACTCATGAATATAAATTTGGCGGAAATCATACCTATTATGGGTGTGAATGTATCAATAAAGACTCAGCAATTGTTAGCGCAAACGCCAGGAATAGATGTAACGCAACCAAGGGAAGCAGTAGAAAATAGTGTTAATTACGTCCAAAATATTCTTCAACAGCTAATAGCATTTATTCCTAACTTGCTTGCAGCCGTAGCAATTTTACTAATTGGCTTAATTGTTGCCTTTATTGCCAAAGCAATAATTAAGGGACTTCTTAATCGTACTAGCATTGATAATCGCATTGCCGCTAGTGTAATGGGTCGTAGCGATCGCGGTGATTTGCCCAAAGTCGAAGAATTAATTGGCAGTATTGTTTTTTGGATTGTTATTCTATTTACAGTAGTAGCCGTTTTACAAACACTACAGCTAGAAGTAGTTTCAAGACCCCTTGGTAATTTCCTTAATCAAGTAACCGGATTTTTACCAAAATTATTAGGGGCGTTAATATTTCTAGGTGTTGCTTGGTTAGTAGCAACAGTAGTTAAGCTGATAACTACACGGGGATTGCAAGCAGCAAGATTAGATGAGCGCGTAAATCAACAACCTGCGGGGACAACTCCGCAGCCAAATCAGTTATCTCTTAGCGATACGATTGGCAATGCCCTATACTGGTTCATCTTTTTACTATTTCTGATTCCAATTTTGGATACTTTAGGTTTGCAGCAAGCCTTGCAGCCTGTGCAAAACCTAGTTGGTGAAATTTTATCAATTTTGCCCAATATCTTAGCTGCCGTGCTAATTGCAGGTGTAGGTTGGTTATTGGCGCAAGTAGTACGCCGGATTGTTACAAACTTACTTGCTACTACTGGAATCGATGGTGCTGGAGAAAGATTTGGCTTGCGGCGGACGGCAGGAGGACAAACCCTGTCAGGAATTATTGGCACAATTATTTATGTGTTAATTTTGATTCCGGTAGCGATCGCAGCGCTCAATGCTTTACAAATTGATGCGATTTCTGTTCCAGCGATCGCCATGTTGCAACAAATCCTCAATGCTTTACCAGGAATTTTTACCGCCGCATTGATTTTGATTGTTGCTTACTTTATCGGGCATTTCTTATCAGACTTAGTTACAAGCATTCTGACAAGTTTGGGATTCAATAGCATTTTCTCGGCGCTAGGCTTGCCATCGCCTACTAGACAAAGGGTTGTATCACCTCCAATTGTAATCCCACCATCAACAACAGGATCGCAAACCGTTTTGCAGCCATCGTCAAATGCCGCTCAACAGTTGGCAACTAGAACACCATCAGAGCTTGTAGGCATTATTACCCTAGTGGGAATTATGCTGTTTGCCACTTTAGCCGCCGTGAATATTTTAAATATTCCCGCACTAACAGCTTTAGTAGGCGGATTGGTATTGATACTAGGGAAAATACTTTCAGGATTAGTAGTATTTGGTGTTGGTTTATTTTTGGCGAACTTGGTGTTTAACATTATTACAAGTTCAGGTGATCGCCAAGCTCAAATATTGGCACAAGTTGCCCGAATTGCCATTATTGCTTTTGTATCAGCTTTAGCGCTCAATCAAATCGGGATTGCCAGTGATATTGTTAATCTTGCCTTTGGCTTGCTACTGGGTGCTTTAGCAGTGGCGCTGGCGCTGGCTTTTGGTTTAGGTGGACGCGATATTGCCAAAGAGCAAACTAGGGAGTTATTAGACTCTTTCAAGCAACAACGCAACCAACCACCACGAACTTAGAATATTAGTTGCAAGCGACAAAATCCCCCTTTTTTAACAAAATTTCCACATTTTCCCCCCTTAAAAAGGGGGATCAGGGGGGATCTCCAACTGTGGCAACTTTTACCCTTTTATTTCAGCAATTCCCAACTTAGCTGCTATTTCGCCTTTGATGCGATTCATAATAGAAGCTTCATCTAAAGATTCTAAAATCCGACTAACTACGGCTTTCGGGCTTTCTGTCCCCCAAGATGCGCCTTTTGCTAAATAAACTTTAGCTACTTGTCCAATCCCATAAGTAGAAACCCCAGCTACCGCCGCTTGCGTCACTGCTACAGACATATAAGCGCCTAAAGTAATGCCTCCAGTAGCAGTTGTAGACAACCCCAGCAAGCTTTTGAGAGAACTTAAACCCAAATTTGTTAATAGTTCGCTGGCACTAATTCCGCCCATACTCAGGGCGATTTTTTGTAACAGAGCGATCGCCCCGGTTTTTGTCATCTCAATTCCATACAACTTAGATAAAGTCAATATTAAAGTTACGTCAATAACAGCGCCACTAAAGAGATCGACGACGGTAACGGGGTTAAGAGAAACCGCTAATGATTTAGTCATAACTCCTCGCCAAATTAACTTATTAGCGCTAAGTTCTCGGATTTCTAGTTTTCGCACTACTAGGCGATCGTTTACATCGTCAGCGTAAAGCATCGTATTTAGAGCAACTAAAGCTTTACCTTCTTTATGCAGTATTTCTAAAATTTTTAGCTTCATCTCCTCAATTTGCGGTATTCCCAAGCTGCGTTGGACAAAACGGCTACCATCAGGACGCATAATGGCTTTAGCAACTAATGGTGAACTCGCCGCCATGACAATTTCATCGGGTGAAATTAATTCTTTTACTCGTTCATCGCGGATTTTGTGATAAATTGCTAGGCGATCGGCTTGAGGATACTGATCGATTTTGTTGAATACCAGCAAAATCGGCTTACCAGCATTTCGCAATTGCGATAAGGCTTCATGCTCTACCTTCGTCATATCTCCAGCAATGACAAACAAAATTAAATCGGTTTTTTGAGCAATATCTTTAGCCAGCAAAGCACGAGTTTCGCCATCTACTTCATCCAAACCTGGAGTATCGATGAGTTCAACTTGAGAATTACTAGCCCCTGGTAAAGTCACCATAACTGTGCGAGATTCACTATCACCGATTAGTTGCTCGTCAATCTTCCAGGCGGCTTTTTCTGCGGTACGAGTCACACCATGCAAAGCCCCGGTTTCAAATACTTTTTGCCCCAATAAAGCATTCAGCAAAGAAGACTTACCCCTTCCTACCATGCCAAAGGCGGCAATTTGCACTACTTGGCGCTCTAAATTGTCTAGCATCGTCTCTAATTGAGCAATTTCTGCTTCTAAGGGGCGACGCTCTTGAGGTGTCAAATCAAGCTTATCAATCAATTCTTGTAAAGCTGTTTGAGCTTGTTTGTAATTTAACTGTGCCTGAATATCGCCAAAACTCCAAATTACATCATCTAAATCGGTATTAATGGCGGAATCCGGCGTAGGAGGGTTAGATTCAGGCAAGGGGTAACTCCTAAAAATAGGTTTTGGTTTGCTTTTCGATCCTAGCGATTTATTAAGCCAAAATAGTTAACAAGTCGCTCTTTAGATAGGTCTATAGGTGCGATCGCATTCTACCTTTGTGCTTTTGTCTCAAACAGCAACTTCTAGTAATAATGAAGAAATTAGTTAGCCTCAGCGCCATCATTATTTATCGTGAGTGGGAAATATTTGCCAGAAACAACCGCCTATGTCAGGATTACACGCCAATCTTGGCATCAAGGCTTGCTTGAAGGAGATGTTAAAGCGGGAGAATTTGAGTGGCAATTTCAATGGTGTTTTCGCCGAGGAGAATTGTCTGTCAAGCCTTCCTCTGGTCGCGCTTTAATTAAAGAACCCTTGGGGCGTTTTTTAGAACAACGAGACTATCAACTAGAAGCTGGGGGCGATTATGACTTTACGATTCGCGCCGATTTATAGCTTTTAAGTGTCTTTCAATCAACAAAATGGCAACTAAGTCATCTATCGGTCTTGGGGGTTCTCTTAAGCCTTGGGGAAGGAGTTTTGTTAAACCTTTGGGTGGGTACATTTGCCAGTATAAGTCGCGCGCTTCTAACGTACTATTGTGTTCGTCTACTGTGAAAATCGGGATACTTGCAGGCAATACTTCTTTAAGTTGTTTTTGCCATTGTTTAGAAGTAGTGCGATCGCCCATTACCAATGTAGTTATGGGGAAATTTTGCAGTAGAGATAGGATAGATGCGATCGCACTATTCGCCACGACAACTTGATGATGGTGCAACTGTAAGTCCGATCCCATCACCGCCAATCCACACTTATCTCGACCGGGATCAAAGCCTAAAATCATATTTGCCTCTTAGTTTACGGCTTACTTTCCCAGTGGGTGTAGCTGATTCTGTAGGTTTAAGAGCATCTCTTAATTGATTACCCGTTAGCGGTCTGGTCCCAAAAACCACTTGTCCACCTTTAACGGCTACTAACTGTACTTGTGAAGGACCGGACGTATATATATCTTCGGTAGCGATTACTTTAATTTCTACAGGCTGATTGTACTGTCTTACTTGTTCAATAAAGCTAACTAAAGTTTCTAAGCGACCATCGCCAATTTCAATTGCATCCCCTAATACTCCTGCACTACGGGCGCGAAACTTTGCTGCACTTAGCAATAGTCCTACCTTCTGGCGGATTTCTTGACCTGGGGAGGGATTAGTAGGAATCGCCGCTAACACTTCACCTTTAGAAAAAATTACTTCATTTACAGCGACATCAATCTCGGCTTGAACATTTCTTTCCCCTAGTAAGTAGTTTCCCGCCGAAATAACTCTTACTACATAATCTTTCCCATCATCAATTTGGGCAATTACCTTTTCAACTTGGGCTTTAGATATCTGTACGGCTAGTTTTTCTTCGGGATTTGTACCAGGCTGGGTGAATTCGATTGCTACGCGATTAGCCTCGCGTAATAGTTGTTCTATAGCTTGACGCGCCGCCTTTGGTTGCCCAATACGAACTACACCCACAGCCAAAACTCTACCGCTCTCTAGAGCTACATTTCCTTGACGCAGAACTTGATAATCTTGATAATACCCTTCAAGTTTTGCTACTTCTTGTTCGAGATATTCCCGTTGAGTCTCTAATTGTTTTAAGCGCGTTTCTCTACCTGCAAGAATGCGATCGCGATTGGCAATTTCCCTGTCGAGGTTGGCAATCGAGTTATCGCGATCATTAATTTGACTTGTAACTTCTGCTAACTGTTTGCTAATTTGCTGGCGTTCGTTCTGGAGTTTTTGAATATCTGTGCGTAAATTATTCGCCTGCTGAGAGACTTTTTGTAGTAAGGCTCTAGCATCAAGAAATCTCGTTGTAATTTGACTTAGTTGGGTTTGGTTGCGGCTTAATTGAGCTTGAGTTTGGCTTTGTTTAGCTTGAGTGCGGCTTAATTGAGTTTGAGTTTGGCTTTGTTTATTAATTACAGCCTGCAACGATCTATTTGTCGATTGCAAACGTCTTTGCGCTTGTAATTGCCTTTTCTGGGCGGCTTTTTGTTCAGTTCTAGCTTGTTGTAAATCCTTTTCTACGTTGCTTTTTTGTATCCTTGTAGCTTCTAGCTCTTTAGTTGTAGACTCTACCTGTTGACGCTTAGTTTTGAGGTCGGCTTGAATTTTCTCTAGTTCAAATACTCCGGTTCGCAAACTTTTGTCTGCTGCAAATAAAATTGCTAAGGTTGAAGCTGAAATTATACTCCCGGTAACAATCGTTACTAGAACGGCAGTTTTGCGCGGACGGAGTTTAAACAAACTTAGTCTAGCTTTTCCTACCCGCGTGCCTATGCGATCGCCTACAGTTGCGATTACACCTCCCAAAATTAAAATTGCTGCAATCAGGATAATTCCTGTAGTCATCTTGCGCCATCCACTTCCCACACAGATACAGCCTACTTCAACCGCCTAGCTTTTGGCGATTTACTGGACTTTATGCAGATAAGGAGCGACTTAATTATGTAAACTGTTGGCTCAAAGCTACAGGATTATGGAGAGTAATCTTTTTTTTGTGAATCGAAATCATTTCGTCAGCCCGCAAATCTCCCAGTAGTCGAGTTACAGTCACACGGGTAGAACCTATTGCTTCAGCGATCGCTTGATGAGATAGCTTAAGATCGATTGTAATTCCTTCTGATGTTGGTACGCCAAAATCTCGGCACAAAATTAGTAAAAAGCTAACTAACCTTGAACCCATATCACGATGAGCTAAAGTTTCAATCATCATTTCAGTTTGCAAAATCCGCGATGATAAGCCTTTAAGCATCAACATTGACAATTCAGGATTGCTTTTTAGCGATTGCTCTACTTGTTCAATGGGTGCGGAAAGTAGCTCTACGGGCGTAAAGGCTACCGCATGATAAAATCTATCTGATCTCTGTCCTGTCAGCAACGACAGTACGCCAAACACGCTATTTTCTCTTAGCAGTGCTACGGTTATTTCTTCCCCAGCTTCGTATACTCTAGATAGCTTAACTGCGCCCTTAAGCAGAAAATATACCCGTTCTGCTGGATCGCCGGGAAAAAATATTGTTTTACCCCGTTCAAACATTTCAACTACTGGGGGAAACGATCCTGTTCCTATTTGACGAAATACCGCCGATAACGGTCTATCTTGCATTGCGATCATATTTCTGCCCTCACCAATATCCTAAAATCTCTACAAAACTCCACAGTTTTGTATCATTACATTACATTAATCTGATTTTAAACAGGATTATTGTATTCATAGTTACATAATTTTTTTAAGCAAAGGATGTTGAGGAAAAATCGTGAGGGCTTGGCGTTTTTTGTCGGATGACCAAATTCGGGTATGCTCCTAATTGAGAATATTTTAAAGACTTACTGCTACTTATAGATTTATGCTCGATCTAACTGGAAAAAATGCCTTAGTAACTGGTATTGCTAACAATCGCTCGATCGCTTGGGGTATTGCTCAACAACTCCACAAAGCCGGAGCAAATATCGGCATCAGCTATTTGCCAGATGAGCGTGGCAAAATGGAAAAGAAAGTAGCAGAACTTGTAGAACCCCTCAATCCCAGCTTATTTGTACCTTGCAATGTGCAAAATGACGAGCAGATTAAGGAAATGTTTGCGGCGATCGCAGACAAGTGGGGCAAATTAGATATACTCATTCATTGTCTAGCTTTTGCCAATAAAGAAGACCTCACTGGCGGATTTAGCGATACCTCTAGAGCAGGATTTAATCAAGCTTTAGAAATTAGTACCTATTCGTTGACACAGTTAAGCGGTGCCGCGAAACCTTTAATGACCCAAGGCGGTAGTATTGTCACGCTGACTTATTTAGGCGGAGTAAGAGCAATTCCCAACTACAACGTTATGGGTGTAGCTAAGGCGGGGTTAGAAATGAGCGTGCGTTACTTAGCCGCCGAATTGGGAGCGCAAAATATTCGCGTCAATGCTATTTCCGCCGGGCCAATTCGGACTTTGGCTTCTTCTGCCGTTGGGGGAATTTTAGATATGATTCATCATGTAGAAGAAGTTGCACCTTTACGTCGCACAGTAACACCGCTAGAAGTAGGAAACGCCGCCGCATTTTTGTGTAGCGATTTAGCAAGTGGTATTACCGGGCAAATTTTGTATGTAGATGCAGGCTACGAAATTATGGGAATGTAACAATAATGTAGGGACGTAGCGCTGCTACGTCTCTACAGGCAATATTGAATACATAGATAGTTTTAAATTAGTTTTATGCAGACAAGCGATCGCCAAATCTTTTCTTCTTTTGCTAATGCTTCCACACGCACAGCCTCCATTCGGCGTACTACAAAAGAAACCGACATCCAAGTTAGTGTCAATCTCGATGGTACGGGCAAATGTAATGCAGCGACAGGCGTACCTTTTTTAGATCATATGCTGCACCAAATAGCGAGTCACGGATTAATTGATTTAGACGTGCAAGCGACAGGGGATCTAGAAATAGACGATCACCATACTAATGAAGATGTTGGGATTACGTTAGGACAAGCATTAGGGAAGGCTTTGGGCGATCGCCAAGGAATTGTCCGTTTTGGGGACTTTCTTGCGCCCTTAGACGAGGCTCTAATCCAAGTTGCTTTAGATTTTTCAGGAAGACCCCATCTCAGCTACGGCTTGCAAATTCCCACCCAAAGAGTAGGAACTTACGATACTCAGTTAGTGCGAGAATTTTTTGTAGCGATCGTCAATCATAGTCAAATGACTTTGCATATCCGTCAAATTGACGGCATTAATTCTCACCATATTATTGAAGCAACATTTAAAGCTTTTGCGCGTAGCTTGCGCCTAGCAATGGAAATTGATCCCCGGCGTAATGGGGCAATTCCTAGTTCCAAAGGCGTTTTGTAACTTTTAGCAAGTCAAGACGTAGCAGCGCTACGTCTCTACAAACGAAACTATTATGACTACTACAACGCAACCCCTTACCCTTGAGGAATTTTTGCATTTACCAGAAACAAAGCCTGCTAGTGAGTATATTAGTGGTCAAGTTTTTCAAAAACCTATGCCCAAAAGCAGACACAGCCGATTACAGATAAAAGCTTGTAATGCTATCAATAATGTAACGGAGAAAGAAAAGATTGCCTACGCCTTTCCAGAGTTGCGTTGTACCTTTGGCGGACGTTCAATCGTGCCTGATGTTGCAATTTTATTATGGCAAAGTATTGAATTTGATCCTGATGGCGAACCAATAGATGATGTAAAAATTGCCCCTGATTGGACAATTGAGATTTTATCACCAGAGCAAAGCTCAAACCGCGTCGCAGGAAACAGTCTCCACTGCCTCCAGCATGGCTGTCAACTAGGCTGGTTAATCGATCCTGAGGATCCGCTCAATTTTAGTTTTTCTCCCCCACCAAGCGCCCGTAATGTGTACAGAGAGCGATCGCATCCCTGTACTTGACAATGTTCCGCTTCATCTCACTACAGATCAAGTATTTAACTGGCTCAAAATGGCGTAGACGATAGATATCGCTCTTTTGGCAGTGGTTTTCACATAGGTTAGATATGATATAAAAGTTGATAATTATTAAAAAATATTAAGCAATGCTGATTTCCTCCTCTGGCTTGTCCAAGGTCAAAG
>QQTW01000245.1_pt1 | contig 33032 bp, 26 predicted proteins | sample 1904831 | NCBI WGS metagenome assembly QQTW01 (sample SAMN09435610, study PRJNA476489) | Subsurface metagenome, whole genome shotgun sequencing project.
CCGGCGCGGGATGACGTCGAGAGGTGCGGCGTGACTCGCTCTGCCTCTAACGAGTTGCGCGGCGTGACCTCTGCTTTGCTGAGAGCCGATTTCTCTGCGATGATAGCACGATGGGGGGAGGGGTGCCGCTGATTCTGCCGCTTTTCGGGTGATGTTGGTGGAGATGCAGGTGCGTGTCCTTCGGCGATGGCGGATACTGCAGCTTCGACATTTTTCTCGAATTCAGCGTCTGTTATCGTGAAGCTGGTGCGGTCGATGCCCTCGATGAACTGAACTGCGCCCATCTTTCACACTTCAGGTAAGTCTTCCGTCATGCGCAACGGATTCAAACTGCTTACCAAGGAAGAAATATAATAACCTGCTTCACCGCTGAGTTTCTCCTGGTTCCGAAAGCGAAGAATGTATTGTACATTGGAGACAAGATTCTCGGGCTTTGCTTTCAACACCGTATAAATGAGTAAGGGTATAAAAGAGTCCGCCGACTGGTCTGATTGAGAATTTCGCAAAAAGCCTGTTAGTGTCAATCAGTGACCTTCTCCAATTAAGAAATGACTACCGTGCATCGCGTCTTACCAAAAATGACTTTACAGCAGTTGAGCACGCAAATGACCTTGTCTCTAGGTGCACGGTAGCTTTTGATTTTCAATAGCTCTGCGCAATGTATTAGTCTCGTACGGTTCCGGCAGCAGCCAACATACCCTGCTGGGCCAGTCCCAAAAACTTGCGGCCTTTCTCTCCGATGGGCTTGATATCAAGATGCTCCTCTGTAACCCAGCCATATATGCGGACTTTCTGAGCCAATACCTCGTCTCGCTCAACATCCTCTTGATGTTGGCCTCTACGGCCGGGACCAGCAGACACCGGAGCGCCTTTGCGCCTTGCCTGACGTCCCGGGAGTGGCTCAGGCGGGGGAATAGCCGGCGAGAAGGTCTGATTGTATAACCTATTCATAACAAGCTTCTCCATACCTTCGCGGGCATTGTCGAATTCGGCGTCCGAGACTGTACGCCATACCTCACACGTGGCCATTTTCTTGCTGATAAATTCAAGAAAATCGCTAATGATCTTCACTTGTTCGTGGACCATCCACTGCTTCTTGCCAAATTCGAGGAGAAATGATCTGAGGAACTTGGCGACTGGGTCAGCAGTTCTGTGTCGCAGCTGCTCAAGAAACCGATGAAAGTCGAAAGGCAAATCGGGATCAGGGTCGGGAGGGGGAGGACGGAAGATTGTAGAGGAAGTCTTTGGGGATGATGGCTGGTCCTCAGATGGCGACCGAGTGAACTTTGGGCTGGGCGGACCGTAGAGCGAGGACGTTCGTCGGGGATGGGAGAAGGCTGATTGATTTTTCTCGCTGATAGGCGACGCCAGCGTTGGAGAGAGAGCTCCAGTGTTGGAGGGCTCTAGGCTGGAATGCCGCGGCGGATGAAGGACAGGAGATGCAATCTCAAGCCTGTGAGACATGATCTCCTCCATGCCGGGACCGCCCATTCCCTCATCGAACTGCCCCATGATGCTTTGAATCTCCGACTTGGAATCATCTCCTCCTGGGCCCCGATCATCCTCCAACCCCTCCACGGCTTCTTTCTCGTTGAACTCTGTGTCAAGCGGCGGATCTCGCCGAGACTCTGCGCCGTCCGCTTCTGTCTCGTGATCCGGACGCGGCGATGCGCGGGCTGTTCCTCCGGCCATATTCAGATATTTCTCGTCTTTTGGAGGTGGTAAAGGCGGGGGGCCAGAGTCAACCGCGCTCTCCTCGGCCGACGCTTTGCCAACTCCATGGTCATCATTATGGAGTTCAACAGCTTCCGATTGATTCTGTTGCTCCTCTTTCCCCTCCTTATGGCCAACAACTTTACTGGTATCTGCCACGGGCGAGCTCGATGAAACTGTCCCACTCTGACCCTCGCTAACTCTCAAGACCCAACTCTCCTCACCAGCCGATGTAGGCCCAGGTGTCGCGTGGTTGTCCTTTGAGCCATCGCCTGAAGGGACAGCTTTGCCGCCAGGTTGGGGAGTCGAAGATGGCTGTGAACCTTGGTCTATCTCGCTTCTCTCATCTAGTTTGTCTGTGGTGGATCGATCTTCAACGACAGAATGCGGTTCCGAAGGAGTTTCAGCGGCGTGCGAAGAAGACATAGGCCGCCGCCATGCAGTTTGCAAGGCCGCGCAATATGAGCTCAGCGCTTTTGTCGGATAATCATTCAATCCCTGACGCAAAATCTCACTGCAGTGTTTCAAAGGTTCGGAAAGATCGAGTGTATTGGGATTGCGTAAGATCACCAAGGCGAGTAGGCGAGGTACGTCGTGTAGATATTTGGGCCTCAACGTCACGAACGTCTATTCGTCTATTCGTGGAACTTTGAATCCGCAAATCAACGAGCGAGAACTTTCGGGACAACCATGAAAGCAAGAGTTGCTACATTGATAAGTTGCAACTGTCTCTGAGATTTTATCCGAACTCAACAGCGGATATTACCAACATGATATGTGTGGTATCTATTGTTCAATCGGGCTCCAGGGCTTTCTGGGTCCCTCTGCACCAACTGAGCAGGAGTTGAGGAGACGCGGACCGGACTGCTACAACAAGCATGAGCTGGAGGCCACCGTCGACGGCAATGCAGTCTTCATTACTTGTGCGAGTTCTGTGCTGTCACTCAGAGGACATGAGATCGCCTCGCAGCCGCTGAAAGACCCCAATTCGAGCTCATTCCTCTGCTGGAATGGGGAAGCCTGGAAGATTGGTTCCCACACAGTCGAAGGCAGTGATTCAGCTCGCATATTCGAGCTCTTCGTCCAAACAGTCTCCAGAGACCAGCACATATCTGGCTGCGGTCCGGTCATCAACGCCATCTCTCAGATCGCTGGTCCTTATGCGTTTGTGTTTTACGACAGTTATCATGAACGTGTATACTTCGGCAGGGACTGCCTTGGTCGGCGGTCGTTGATGAGGAGGTCCGATATTAATGGATCGCTGATCGTTGCCAGTGTACGCGGCCGATTGACCGAGGAAGATGTTGAGGAATGGCTCGAAGTCGAGGCTGACGGTATCTACTACGTAGACTTACACGATGCGGTCAGCAAAGGCCTCTCCGGCTCCAGCTCCTGTATCGCGCATGTACCCCTTGTCTATGATGGTCAGATGTCGGAAGCAAACCCATGTTTGGTAAATGAAATTACTCAGATGCTTCATCCACGTGCTAACCCATGATCTTATGCTTTCAGATACCCCCGTACGGTCCCATGAGCAAGACTCTGGAACCACCGCCTGCGTTAATGCTTGGCCTTACATCTCAGCCCCTATATCAATTGGAACGGCTTCTCCGAGAATCCATCAGACTTCGGGTACGAGATATACCTCCTCGAGGGCTCAATGGCGGTGGGACCTCCGCGAGATTAGGAATCCTATTCTCTGGGGGTCTGGACTGCACATTGTTAGCACGTATCGCGCACGAAGTCCTTCCTGAGGCAGAGGAAGTGGATCTTCTCAACGTAGCTTTTTACAACCCCCGAATCAATGGCCGTGCCGACAGCAGCAGCGAACATGATGCCAGGGCCTACGAGGCGTGTCCGGACCGGATCACAGGAAGGAAAAGTTTCCACGAGTTGCAGAGTATATGCGCCAACAGAAATTGGCGGTTCGTGGAGATGAATGTTTCGTACAGGGAGACGCTCGCTCACCGTGACACTGTAAAGTCTCTCATGTATCCGCACAACACGGAGATGGATCTCTCCATTGCATATGCGCTGTACTTTGCCGCCAGAGGTATCGGGGCCGTCAAAAGTCCTATCGGCATCAGTGTCAACTACGAGACACCAGCCCGTGTGCTCCTCTCCGGACTCGGTGCAGACGAGATTTTCGGAGGTTATCAACGTCATGCTACTGCGTTCGCTCGGCATGGACATTCGGGGTTACTGAACGAGCTGGAACTGGATTTCAACAGACTCGGAAAGCGAAACCTTGGACGTGATGATCGTGTCACTTCTCATTGGGGAAAAGAGGTCAGATATCCATACCTAGATGAAGAATTTCTTTCCTGGGCATTGAGCGTCCCTGTCGGAGCTAAATGCGGCTTTATGGAACGAACTCCCCATGAGCAGGAGCATGACTTCCCCGCGCTTGAACCAGGCAAGCAGATTCTTCGCCTCTTGGCCTGGAAGTTAGGCATGCAAGGGGTAGCGATGGAGAAGAAGCGTGCTGTAGGTCTAGGCATTACCTATGATCGGACTAGATTAATTCGATACAGATACAATTTGGAGCGCGTACGGCGAAAATGGAGACTGGCAAGTCCAAAGGTACTCAGCAGCTCTCATGATGTACAATGCGTGAGTCTTCCTCTCGTTGTTGCCTCTATGTGTTCGTGTGTTTCCCTGGTGTCACCGTGGCAATGATGACGGACGATGAAGTGCCACTTCAGCGTCCTTCAGATACTTGGGAGATTTAGCGCAATCACAACACTGGGCTGGCTTGATGAGCATCGCTCTGTGTTTTCCGTGATTGCGGTCACCGGAAAGCCCTAGCGAGCTTTGGCAAACAGTTCAGGATGCGCTGATATCTATGAACCTCAAAAGGCAAGTCTGAGTCACAGAGCGGTCACTAAGCGGCGATGGCGACATAGCATGCTTGCGAGGCGAGGGGACAGACGCTGCACTTATCCATGCGTATCGGAGACACTTCCTTCTGGTACAGATAATCATGAGCTATTTATGCTAACATCTCAAACACGGATAGCGTCACAGACACTGATGCTCGTCCAAGGCCCAAGCCATTATGGAGCAACACCGTTACTGGGAGAATGTCTCGAGATCCCAGCTCTGGCAGGACTGGAAGGTAGCGCAAACCGCGGACAGCGTCTCAAAGGCGGAGTTGCAGCAGGCCGGTTCATGAGAGCTTGTCGAACCCGACTGAAAGAATCTAACTGGTGATTTGCAAATCAATCCGTAAGCCTCAAGACTTACCTCGTGCCACTCAATGATGACAAGCACAAACCTTCAATGGCCGATGTGTCCCGACTGCCTATGCGCCGCCCTCTCGTTTGGCATACTCCTCCTCAATCCTTTCCTCGTAGAGCTTCTCCGCCTCTTTCTCTACTTCGGACTTGTTGCGTGGCGCAGCAGACGATGCATTGGATCCTGACTGATTCGATTTCTCCGTTACGTTGGGGACAAGATCGCTGGCCGGTTTTTTTTCCGTATCGGAAGTGTTGTCCGTAGTGTGGGCTGGATGAGGCATTTCGACAGTAGGATGCAGTTCTGGGTGTATCTTCTGTGATTTGAAAAGAGCCTTTGGGTGGACTGATAGCTTCTGAGGTTTGAACGGTCTTTACTAGCAACTTGAAGTGTAGAGCAAGGTACGAAAAGCGTCACAAGAGATGTATGACATCATACCGTCTCTACGTGATTACCTCAGAAGCTCACCACATTTAGGTGGGTTGGGCGCCTCCGTTGCTGACCACCGTAGATGATCTAAGAGGCTAGTCCCACAGAGGCTAGCTCAAGCGGCATATGCATATAAAGTCATCAATAATCATAATATCATATTATCTAGGTATCAACATCAACCTAACTACCTAGGTATCCAAAGAATCATAAGCCTCAAGCCACACAGGGAAGAAAGCATCGAGAAGTCCCTCTATGTATACTAGACAGACAGACGGCTAGAGGAGAAGAGGACAGAATCAACTCAATCAACTTTGCTTCATCTCGCTTTCACGCAAGCTCTGCGCCTACAGTCACCCTGAAATTCCTCAAGTGTCTAATACCAAGCACCCGTACCAGCGCCGTCGAAGACCCTCGAGCAACCCGATGGTTTTGGTATGCAAATGTCTGTCCTTGCTCGATACCGAGTTGCCAAGGCTCCGATACTAACCGGTACCTTTGAAGGCTACCGAAGTACGGTGACTTTTATAACTTAAATACAGTTGAAGGTCTAGAGAGGAGGGTCTTTCCAGCTATGCTCTGTCCATGAGAGGTAGTTGCCTTCCATAGGAGCCTTGGTTCTAAGCTTGTTCTCGTTGGCTACTGGAGACTAGTATCCATTAGCAGTGCAGCACGGTATTCAACACGCCATGATACTCGCAATTCCGTATCCGGAGCGAGGAACGGACTTACACATTTCCCATCTCTGAGTTTTGCGACTCCGGATTCAACGCCGCAATGCAGCAATTTATCAAGGCAGCCGACGCCTCGCAAGGAACTGAGAAGCACCAAAAGTTTGCAAGACTCTTCGTGTTGCGTGTATCGAATCATCATCGGGCCGTGCCTCTCACAGTACTTCAGACTCTTGACCCACCCCCGCTCACTGCAGTACCAGCCCTCGTCGGCGAACAAGGCTACCTCGGCGACATATCCGCCCTCGACGAAACCGTCACTGGTTGAAAAGGCCCTGTGGCGGTTTTTCGTGTGGAGGCATTCGGACTTGGGGGGAACTTCTGGTTTCGTAGAGTCGGTCGTCATTGAGCGGGACTCTTCCTGGGAGGGTGCGCAGAGGGTCGGTGAAACTTGGATAGCACCGACGGCCAGGATCGTGAGGATGGCGAATGGTCGCATCTCTCGTATCGCTTCTACCTGTCCAAGAGCTGGGATTGCTTAGTATAAGGTAGGTACTAATGCATGGTGTGCATTGTCAAACAGCTTTCAGGATGAATGATGTTTATGTATCTTACCTAATGAGAAGGGACGCTTGTGATATCACTGTAGAGGAAATCATTTACCTCCCTGAGCTTGTTAGACGCCTCGACGTATACGACCAAGTCTCACACTCGCAAGTGAAGTGAAAGTTAAAGCTAGCATTATATCTATCTAAGCCTGGAAGCTAGCAATAATACAGTGAACAGAGACCAGCCTCTCGAGTATCGCAGACAAGGAAAAAAGCAAGGGCTCGCTGAACGACATAGGGAAGAAGCAGCTTGCAGAGAAGCCCGGAGAGGTGTGTGACAGCTGAGGGGACGCATTGAGCTTTCGCCCAGGAGAGTTCGGAAAAGGAGATGTGCATGGTAGAAAAGCAGTGAAGCTCGGGCGAAAAAGAGAGCACCGTGTTCGATGGTGCATCATTTCGAACTCCGAGGCCCAGTGTCGCCCGCAATGCAAGGAGCTATAATCTTCGTCGGGAGTAATGTACAGAGACGAGATGAGGGGGAAGATTAGTGGAGCAAGGACTGCTCGTTGGAGTTTCCAAGCCAGTGTGACCGCCTCGATGCCCGTGACTATCCAACTGCGAAAGGAGGATGAAACGTGAAGGTGCAGAGAAAAGTATGCCGCCGTGATGGTCCTGAGTCGAAGTCTATCTACAGTTTCCGAACGCGTCAACCAGAGCTCGCAGCGCACAAACTATTGACTCTTGGGCGAGTGCGGCTCCTTAGGCGGTAACAGCTCGCTCGAAGGCTGATCAGTCGACGGTTTCTCAACGCTCGGCTGACCCCCGAACGAACCGAGTCCGAACGCAGGCGTCAACTCCGTCGTCTGGCTGGGCGGCACTCCCTGCTCGCGCGGATTCTGCACAACGACCGGGTCGCTCGGTTTGGTGTCGGGATGGACTTCGGTCCCGTCCTGCGCCTCGAGATCCGACTTGCTGCGGTTGCGCGAGAACTTCATCGAGTCGTTGTCGCCCTCCCTACGCTCGATGGGCGACCAGCCGGCGATACTGCCGGCGACGATTCCCGCCATGGCGGCGGCGGGCCCGAACGCGGAGTTTGAGCGCGAGCGAGTGCGCTTGCGGGTGCGGGAGTCCGGCGTGGCGGGTGGATGGCCGTTTCCGTTTGAGTTTTCCGAGTCGTCGACGGTCGGAGTCTGCGGCACGGAGCTGCGGCTGGACTTGGAGCCGCTGCGGGAGCGCGGGATGAGGGCTTCGCGAGGATGCTGCAGCTTGAATTTGAGAGCGTTCAGGCGGCCGCCGCGAAGCCTCTTGACGAAGGCGAGTTCTTCTCTGATCTCGACCATGCCTGGGTTCCATTCGTAGCGTTGATCCTCGTCTGTAATGACAAGAGAAGGCTTGGACTTCCGCTTGAGACGCTCTGGAATGCACTTGCTGACCCAACTGTCGGGGACTGTTCGAATGAGCATTCCCATCGGTATGGATAGAGCGCCGAGGACGATCGATATAGCCCATTGAACTCCGTTCAGCGGTCTCACGGAGAAAGCGGCACCGCCGACGTAGATGATCATGACCTGGCCTCCGACCATAATGCAATTGATGACGATGAAGAACCAATTGCGGTTGAGCCCCTCCAAGATATTGAACTTGTTATCAAGTCGTCGATTGTTGATCTCATTGAAAATCTGCATCCAGACGAAGGTATTGAAAACCAGTGTGCTCATCTCACTCCCCTCGCCTACTTCATAGCCTAGGAAACCAGGTCCGGCGAAGTGAAGAACGAAGGTCACAACGAGTTGGAAGATTGCTTGTCCGATGATCATTTTCCACATGCGCAAACTGATGAGTGCTGCAGCTTTCGGAGTTGGCTTGCGATCAAGAATGTTGCGCGTCGGCGGATCGGTTGCGAGTGCCAAGGCAGCAAATGTGTCCATGATCAGGTTGACCCAGAGGAGTTGTACGGCCGTGAGCACAGATCTTCCATCGGGGCTGGCGACGGCCGTGATGAAAGCAAGGAACACAGCGGTAATATTGACGGTAAGCTGGAACTGAAGGAACTTCCGGACTGCATCATTGACGGCACGACCCCACATGATGGCCTTCACGATAGACGAGAAATTGTCATCCATGAGAATGATCTCGGACGCTTCTTTCGCAACTTCCGTTCCAGCAATACCCATGGAGAAGCCGACGTCGGCAGTCTTGAGTGCAGGCGCATCATTTGTTCCGTCGCCAGTCACAGCAACAGTCTCACCCATCTCCTTGAGCCTCTTGACAAGGATTCTCTTATCCTCAGGACTAGAGCGAGCGAGGACGCAAAGCTTAGGAATGATCTGTTCCATCTTTGCCTTGCTGTAGGTGCGAAATACCGGGCCTTCAAGAACCAGCCCCCCGGATTTGTAGATACCGCAGTCTTCGGCAATGGCCTTGGCCGTCTTGATGTTGTCGCCGGTAACCATGCGGACGTAGACACCCGCCATTTGGCAATCTTCGACAGCTGCACGCACACCGGGCCGGAGAGGATCCTGGATACCGACAACGCCGAGGAATACCATCTTCTCGAAAACGTCGTCAAACACGGCTTGGGAAGGATCGTCCTCAGTAGGTCTCGCGCCCTTGGGTGGCCACTGAGCGAAGTCACGGTACAGAAGTGCAATCGTTCGCAGAGAGCGCGAGGCGTACTTGTCGATAATGTCCTCGACAGTCTCTCGCATTGCGGGACTCATCTCCACAGTGGATGTGCCTTTCGTTGGGTCCTCAACAACTCGGTCGCACTTGGCAAGCAAAATTTCGGAGGCTCCCTTGACGTACATCCTGTAGGTGCCATCGCTGAGTTTGACGATCGCAGCCATACACTTTCGTCCCGAGTCGAAGGGCACGAGTTGGACGATATTCGCGTTTGATCGTTCCACGCTGACGCTTTCCATGCCAAGATGATCCCGCGCGAAAGTCAGCAACGCAGTCTCCGTCTTGGAACCAACAAACGTCATTTGACCGTCCTGTTGGCCTTCAAAAGCAGTGGAGTTGATTATGATGGATTGCTTCAACACCTCCTTGGCGTCGCTGTTGAGAGTTGCGGTAAATGCGCTTGGAGAAGCATCATCCACAGGGCTGTCTGCCGGTGGGGACACCTGTCTGTCCTTTGTTTCCGCTTCGTCGTCCGTGTCCGAGGGAGCCGCCTTTCGATCACCAAAGCGAGCCGTGGTTCCGACAGTCCCAGCCACGACCGTCATCTTATTTTGCGTGAGAGTGCCGGTCTTGTCCGAACAGATGGTTGTCGCGTTACCCATGGTCTCGCAAGAGCGAAGAACACGGACCAAGTTGTTCTCTTTTACCATTCGGGTCATGGCGAAAGCCAAAGCCAGGGTGACTGCCAGAGGCAAACCTTCAGGAACGGCGACCACCACGATCGTGACCGATTGAATGAGAATAGTCATAAACTGCTGCCCTTTCTCAGCTGGTGTCCTCCTATCGCCCTTGAGGTTGACGAGGAATCTGATAAGGAGGACCACGAAGAGGAGCAATGCGGCAGACCCTCCCAGTTTCGCGATGGATTCGGCAAGTTTGTTGAGTTTTGCCTGGAGAGGTGTGACCTCGTCAGTATCGCGAAGAGACATCATAGTCTTGCCGTAGCTCGAATTGACGCCCACGGCAGTCACAAGGAAAGTACCGACGCCTTCCTGCACCTTGGCTCCAGACAGAATGAAAGGATCCATCTTCTTGAGATTTTCTCCAGCCTCCATGGCGCGGAAAACTTCATCGGCAGGAGTCTTTTTCAGGAGATCGGATTCACCCGTGGCTGAGGATTCGTCACATTTGACATTGTGGCCTTCGATGAATACTCCGTCCACGGGTATCAAATCACCAGGCTCCAGCATCACCACATCCCCGACCAAAACGTCGTAGACAGATATTTCCACAGAAACTCCCGATCGAATCACCTTGATCGTTCTTGCCTCCTTTTTCTTGTTGAGCTTGACGAACTGTCTCTCCTTTTGCCAATCGTTGAGAGCGCCAACAAGCACGACAATGACGATCGCAACCACGATGGCGACACCTTCCACCCACTCGATCTGCGGGGGCGCACCTGGCCCATGATCTACTCCGAATGTTTGATAGAGACCGAGAGCTAGCGAAATGACGGCTGCAGCTGTCAGAAGGAGCAGAATCTTGTCCTTGTATGCGATCCAGGCGAGCTCCCAGAACGTTTTTGATTTCTTTTCCGGCAGGCGATTGTCCCTGTAGACACGTTTGCGATCGGCAAATCCAGGTTCCGTTCCTTTCCAAGGCCCAACAGTGTGGGCTACACTGTTGTGGCCACCGTGCTCGCCCTCTTTGCTGGCTGGTATTTCAGGTGGCGTACGCCCGGTAGCCTCCTCGAAAGTAACACGCCCATCCAGACTCTGCTCGTCATTGCTGAGGCCAGACTTTTTGTCTGTCCGCAGTCCTTTCTCCAGACCTGCTAGACCACCTAAAGCATGAAAAGCTCCCAGGTTTTTAGGATTATATAACTTCGCCAGTTGACCAGGCGAGAATGCGAACTTGTTATCTTCAACCACAAAGTCAGCTTCGGTGCCAGGATCAGGCCGTAGTGCCTCTTCGTCGCTGAGGATGTCATTGTTATGGCTGTCGGCGGCTTTTGACTTTTCGGTCTGTGATGACACGGCAGGGCTGCTGACATATGTGTCTCCGCCGAGGGACTGAGACTTTTCGATATCGCCAGAATCTACCGAGTTGCCTCGCGACCTGCCGTCAGGAACGGCAAGGAAGGTGTGAGGATCGTTTGCCCATCGCGGAGAAGAGACATTGTGCGGCGAGGTGGGTCGACTCTCTTTGCTATCGAACGAGTTGGCATTTCGAAGTTCGCTGGGTGAGTTTGCAGCTTGTGGTATATCCAAGGGTGCAGGCGCATTTTCTCCCTACGATAAAGAGTCGAGGTTAGATTCAACCCTTGATACGCATCAGTGCTAAAGGAGAGGTGACTGACAGAAGTATCAATGGTGATTGTTGGAGCCCGCCGTCTCCCTGTAGAAGCTGGTGAAGGGGAGATGCGCCCTGTTTCCTCTCGAGGATCTGCCATTCCGGCAGCCTCCTACGACCGTGAAGTACACAGTCGCAGTGAAGTGATAAATGAACCCCACTGAGGTTGGTAATCTATCGAGAGCTTATGATAAACGTAGGTGATGGGACGCAGGCGACAAATGTGTGCCCAACTGCAGTAGGGCCTGCTCTCCTGGAATCCGTACTAAGAGGTTTATTGATGTGTTGCAGAGTACACATCCGGTTTTCTAAGCGATCAACTCCTGCTGTAAGAGTAAGCTGAATGTCATTGAGGAAGAGCAATCCAAAGTCATCCAGGATGCTTCTGAGACCAAGTCAAGCGCCACAATCAGGAATGTGGGAGTGGAATATGGAGGATATGAAACAGATTGTTGCGCGTACCGATCAGTCGCTAGGACCGTAGCTAGGCTAAGCTGCAGTTGGCGGCTGGCAGAGCTGAAGAGTTGACCGGCGACGAGGCTGTAGATGCACCCCAACTCGCGAGAGTTATTGGCTGACGAGATATGGAGTACGTCTGAGCAAACCCCGTGGCAATTATGGAGAGAACCTCGGAAGAGTGTGGTAAAGAAGCGTGGCAGTGCACCGGATGCCGGTCCGTTTGCGGAGAGGATTCGCTGGTTCTGTCAATTAATTGCCATCACGACCGCGGCGACAGAATCGCTAGAGAATGGAAAGTCGTCAGCAAGGGGCGATGTTGTTTTGTCGGTTGTCAATCGGGGATGACGACGGGCAGAGGGAAGAGGCAGACAGCAAGTTTCGGGACATTTAGAGTTGCCCAGTGAGACTGGGAGGAGGTGGTTGGTCGTGGCCAGGGTGGGAGGTGGTGTGTACATTCCGTCCACGCCTTTTGTCTGTGGAGCGTGAAAGGGAGGGAAAGCTACCTGGGTACCGCACTAAGACCGCTCTTTGCCCGAAAGGGTTTACCTCGCTCCCTGCACAGCCCCCTTGGATCTCGAATCTTTGACGGAGCTATCGTGCGCGCAAATCGGAGTTCCGACCGCGCTACCGCCGAGTAACGATGCTGATGGTAACTCTGAAGGGTGAAGCAACTGACACCACAAGTCTTGAAAGATGGAATTCTCAAGAGATCGCGACAAAGCTGATATCGAACGTTGTAGTCCCTAAGTCGGATATGCAGGCCGACGTTCGAAGGTCGCTCTTCCCACCTGCGTCAGAGGGGTACTTATCTACAAGCGTACATGCAGTGTTTCAATGTTCTGTGGAATAATAATGACGGCAGGGATGATGCTATGATGATCGTCCAATTAGATACACGCCTCCAGAACGGAGGAGTCTGCACCCGTCGTTTCCCCAGACGCCTAGTAAAACCGACTCGAAGCCTGCTCCAGACTCCAGGGTCGTGAAGCCCATGCTTTTTGCGATATCAGTCCGCAATTATGAAGCCTGGAATGAATGGCGGCTACGCAGTACAACATCGCAATATGGTTACCGCGGCATAGTCGCCAGAGATGCTCAGCGATCTTGTGTCGTACAAATTCTCAACATGTTTCCCTGCGACAACAACCAATCCCCCGCTGCGCTCTTCCGACATTGGTACGAAACTTTGTTTGTTGCATCCGTCCGTGTCGAATGGGAGCTTGACCCGTCGTCTGGCTGCACCGTCCGCCATCGATCCTTGCGCACAGTGAGACTCTGCCAAACAAATCCGCTGCGAGCAACGTGTTTCCAATATGATCAGCGTGTTTCCATTCCTACGGCGCCCACGTTCTCAGAGCGTAAGGCCAAGGAAATTCAGCAATTGCTAGTCGTTATTATTGACTTGCATCTTGCATGATTCATACGATCAATGCCAAGCTTATCAGGCTGGTTTTGTTCTTTGCGTAGTCCGTATTCCGTGGGAGTACAGACGCTTGGTGTCCTCAGGCGCAACTTCCGTTCGATGCCTTGCAGCCCGCAGAGGAACCACTCGGCGTAGAGACCAGTGGATCGCTGCTATCTTCAGATCATGGCTAGAGACTTTGGGTTACTGCGATACGTCAGTGGCTACTAGTGTCGTTCAAAAAGGCGTGTGTTTTCCACGGAAACCTTGGTTCAAACATTATCGTCCGTCACGGGTCCTCACCGCTTTTCACGGGTACTTTTACGATATTTGGTTGTTCCTTGGGGGATCGATGGCAGGAGCCGCTCACATGCAGAGGAAGCATCCATGGATGGATGTGCCGGCATGCGCTTGCCCATTTCGGTCTGGGAAGCGGCCTTTTCGAGACGTCGTCGACTCGTCGGGTGTATCTGCTTATGTATGCCCTAGGTATGCTTAGGAGTCTGTACATGGTGTCTAATCGGTGGTGCATGAACAGAAGCCGGCTGTATGGGCAGAGAAGCGCTGCTAAGACGACATTTCTTACAGGACAAGGCATTAAAAGGCCTTTTCCTATCGGAACAGAGTGTTCAGAGTTCGCGTTCGATCATCAATTCGCTCCAAGATAACATCTTCCAACTGCATACTGAATAGGAATCGCCCTGGGCATGTACCCTGTCGTAGACATATGATGACAAGATTCCATAGACCTGCCGCACTGTCGACACAGATCGCGAATGCCCTGGTATCGCTGGCCATCCCATCACGCCAGCAGGTCCAGTATCAACTGGCGCCCACCAGCCAGATCCTATCGCTCTTTGCATTTTTCCTGGTGCTTTTCTTGATCGGCTTGCCTGACTGGTTAGACCTCTCATATCTCTTGGTCGTCTCATAGTCCTCCAACATCATCGCGCTGCTCATAGTCAGTGCTCTCACGAGCTCCTCCATACGGCTCGTCTTGATGAAGGCATCTGCGAGCACTTTGTTCTCCTCGTCCGCGATCACCGTCGCCAGGTCCATGCTCTCGATGTGGGCCAGCTCGTTGCCTCGCGGTAGGAAGCTGTACGTGCCGTGGATAGCTGCGTTGTAGGCGAGGAGGATTTCCGGAATGTAGGCGTGACGGATCGCTTCGAGCTCGGCGCTCTCTTTATCTTCACATTACAGCACCGTCAGTTCATGTCACAGCAGGAAAGTCAAGCATGATCGGTAGTACACACCATCCTTTCCGTGCGTCAAGAAATCATGCAGCAGCGGCTCAACGCTGTCGCGCACATCGTCGAAAAGCCGTCTTGCCTTCTTCAGTCTTTCATTACGCTTGATTTTATCATGGTCCCCAGGCGCGACTACGTTTGGACGGCTGACCAACCCGGTTAGGCAACATTCACAGAGTCATTGCGAGATGTCGAGAAGACTTACAGAGTTTCCAGCTCTCTCTCCACTTTGCTCCAGTGGTTGAGCAGCTTCAGCGCTTTTGCAAGCTGCTCCAGCTCGTATGCGGTTCGACACTGCTGCTTCAAGAGGTCCCTATGGATCTTTGTTTGCTCAGGCGTTAACGGCCGTGCATTCGCTGCGGTGGAACGGCCTGTCCTGGAACGGGTTGAACGTCGAAGTTCAGGAGCGACGCCCTCATCGCTGCCTTCATGATCTTCCATTATGTCGACGTCACGGCCTAATATGCCGGGAGTTTTTGCCGAGCAGATACCCTTAAAGCTCATCTTCCTCGACAGAGAAACCGCTGCATTCGCACGTCCTTGCACTAGAACATGTATTTATCAGCTCTGGTCTGAGGCAGAAAGACGCACCCTTAGTAGCGAGAAAGCGAAGACTTACGAAAGAAAAGCTTGTAAACACGGGCTAGAGCGTCAAAAGCCCCCTCCCAATGACCAAGCACTAGCATATACCAGTCCAGGCTCCAGATGATCTTCTCCCCTTCGGTGTCCGGACTTTGCCCAAGAAAGTCAAATTTCAGTCGTTGTCCTGGCCAGCGAACTTCTGCCGAGAGCTCCATCATCTGAAATCTGGAAATGTTACGAACCGAGTCCTGAGCGAAGGGAGATTGTGAAATGGCATAATCAAGGTGCTCCTTGAGCACACAGCCGACATCGATGTTGTACTGCTCGAGCAATCGCATTTGATTGACCTGGTCCCGTCCACCGACCACACTCAGTAGCACCCTTCCCATGGTCATCTCGGCTCGTTTCTTGGTCATAAGTGACGCATATAATGGGATGATTTCGGGTTTGCCGGCCAAGCACAGGAAGTCGACATATGCAGCCAACACGTTCTCGTAGATCGGGATGCGGGTCGCAGTCTTCTTGGCAGTTTCCTCAAACAGCTCGCGGAAGATGATGAGCAAGTGGGTGCATATCCTCAGAGCGTCGAAATCCCCGGCCATGTCCTCGAGCGGTTGCTCAACCGTCTTGGTGGGTTTCGGCAGGAGTCCTGATGTTGCTCCATCGGCCCAAGCCCTTTGCGCCAAGGCCTCGCCGTACGCGAAAAGAAGATCGAAGACGGTGTTTGCGATGATGCTTCCCTGGATCCTCTGCATTGGCTTCCGAGCATCGTACTTGCTGATACGGTGTGTTGTAAGCATTTCGATTACCCGTGCGTTCAGGTCCTTGCTCTCCTGTATAGGCATCATGGTAGATGCACTAGGTCTCGAAGCCATATCCGGAGGCAGCCGCGGTGGTGACTGTTCCATGAGGAATTTCTCGAACTGGCCTAAAAGTAGACCGTTGATATGCGCATACAACACATCATGCCAGGTTGAGCCCGCCCATTCCACGGCCCCGATATTGCCGCCGAGCAGCCCATACACCTCAATCTCATGATTATCAGTAGACTTTCTCTCGGCGGCGTTGAAGCACATTATTCTCCAGAGCGCAGGCATACTGGCACCACCTAAGCTAGTCACGGCATCCTCAAGGGGCAGGGCCGTGCCGAGACTGGCGGCTCGCCAGCTTTCGTTGCATTCGCGGCACCATTCGCGAATCTCGTCACCACTCTTGCCTCGCCTGAGCATCTCAAAGAGAGTAAACCACAGGCACTTGTCAGAATACCAGTCTGACAACTCCAGCATACGCCTCTGTCTGTCCATTGCATCCGGGTCCAGAGTTGTGGTCATCAACTCTGACCCATCTGACAGAGGCAGTTCGGGCATTCTTGGTTCAAGCGGACCGGCGAACGAATGTAACCTTTTTTCCCCTTTTATTCTCTCCCGCGTTTCCACGTATCCGTGCGACCACAGTCCGGGGCCTCTTTCCGAGCGCTCTTCCAGCAGTGTCGTGATCTTTTCGATATCGCTTCCAGTCTTCTCGGCGGTTTCTTCCAGCCACTTGCGGACAATGTACTGCTCACTTGCAACATCGTTCTCGATGATGAACCTCTGCCACAACTCAGACTCCGGCGTGTGCTTTGTCTGAGTGGGGAGTTGAGCCAGACGGTCAGCTTTGTACTTCTTCTCATCGTAATCATCCATGCGCGTTCGATGTTCAATCAGGGTTTGAAACAGTTTCCACGTGTCTGCTTCCTCCTGCCATTGTTGTAGGTCTGACACTGTCGTGTGAGATCGCGACTTTGTGAGATGCTCAAGCTCCTTTGGCCTGATATTGACTTCTCGTGTCCGATCCTTTCTAACTTTGTTGGTCGTTTCAAATCTACTCCACCATTCTTTCTTCAACGCCTCATGCTGTTCGGAGGCGTGCAGCTTCTTTAAACGGCTCACCGCCGACTCTGAAGCCTTCCTCAAATCTCCCACCAGATTGAATGTAGCCTCATGAGCCTCAGCGTCCGAGCCTTTGCGGGAGTTGTACCAGCGATCGAGCTTCTCTGCAAATCTTTCGACTTCTCTGCCGACGCGGTCTGCAGTTGCTCGAAGCGGAGGTGATGGTTCGTCGCGAGCTGCGGTCTGTCCAGCAGTAAGACCTGCATGTACGGTGTCAGATCAGCGAGTGCTATCTAAAACTCCCTTGATTATAACGACAGCTGGTTGGTTGGTGCGTCTTGCGCTTGGGATATGAGCGTAGCGTAACCACTCACTTCTGGAACTTGGCGAGCGATCCTTTGCCTATACGTGTGATAAGCTTAGGAAGAGCCTGCGTTGGCACATTGCGCACCTCTAGAAATTCCCAGCTATTATCCCGAGAGTGTTGGCTTTGCGCCGACTTTCCCGCCGTGGACTTGGAGGCCAACTTGGGCGAACGTAGCCCGCCGAGCAGCATCCTAGGAGAGGTCGAAGACAATGAGCCACTAAGCGGTGCTTGCGGAGTCCTGAAGCTGTGCAGTCACACTTTGGAGGTGCTGTGAAGCTCTCAACATCGCGGAGGTTCTCCAAAGGTCGCGTTTGGGGAGCGCGACTTCTGGAAGGGGTCTAACCCGACTGGGGCAAGTGCGTCTTCCTCCACACTATCACACTGAGGATGCGCTTCAATTTCTTTTCTTCTCTCTTCAATGTCTTTTACCAAGGCGATCATTAGAGTCTCGGTTCAAACAAAACTCAGTGTTTGTACAGATCACTACGATCTCTAGCGTGCTCACGATCGTCTGAGAGGAAACCCGCTTTCTAATACCGTGCTCTATTCTCTTTTATCGGAGGCATGACGGCACTGAAAGGAAAGTAGGCGGCACAAAACTCCTGATCTCTCAACAGCAATCACCTCAAAGCACTACAGTTGTCATACCAGGTTTCAGACACCTTGGCTTCTCTGCCTCATCTTCAGCCTATGTCATTGTCAGTCAGGGGCATGGGAAGAATTGTCCAAGTAAGAACCTTAGAAGGGCTGCCTTCGGGCAACTGACTGTCTTTGCGTCGTCGCCGTTCTCTTTGTAAAAGGCGTTGCAGCACTCATACAAAGCATCTATCTAAGAACTGTCAATCAAGACTATGCATAGCTACGTTTGACGACACACTTGCCTGTCCTTTGCATTTCTCCTCCTGGTAGTTTGACTTCTGCAAGCAGTCTGGCAGAGTGCATCAGTACTTTATCGCTATGCCAAACTCCGTTCTTTGACACTCCACCTGGAAAGCTCACCCTGAATCGCGCATGCTCTGGAATGGCATGGAGGGTCTGCTTTAGGGTCTTCACCCAGATTCTGTGTGAGTCAGTAAAGGAAGTCGTGATGGGCATAAGCCGATACTGGACAGACCATGTCGACGTTGCCAGTGAACGTAGGGTGCAGCACTTTGCAATTTAGTAATCTCGATGGGAAGTTGCGAGGTCTCTACACGTATATTCCCAATTTTGATGTAGAGATATATCAAGTAAGAATATGTGCTATGAAGTTACGTAGTGATGCAGAATATGCTGGTAGATTCTCGTCAATAAAATGTGCATTCAAGCCTCTACATCTTGCGTAGAAGAGGCCCCACCAACCAACTTCCGCTGTGTATAAGTTCTACCTAAAATCTTCACCGTGGCCTATCTTGCCTTGGAACTGAGTTTCTCATCCAACATCTAACACTGCCTTGATAAGTCTGCTTGAAGAGAGACGCAAGCTAATCGTAACACAAAACATTCCACTCTGCCTTGCCGCTTATAGAAGCTCAGATATTACGCCAACTTATCGGCGGTCCGCACACAGAGGTCTGTCTTGCCACTTACCAACCGCCACCGCTCCCAGACTCCGTTAACTGACTCTTGCCTTCACCAGAAGTTCCCTGCGTCAACGAATTTCAGTGACACAGCACGCTCTTCACCATGTCCGAGCAAAGCACGCCTAAGAACAACAGCATGACCAAGCCGGATGACACTCCGCAGCAGTCAGAGCATCTCAACATCAAAGTCACGGATAATAACAACGAGGTCTTCTTCAAGATCAAGAGGACCACTCAGCTCAAGAAGTTGATGGATGCATTCTGCGAGAGACAGGGCAAGGCACCCTCGACGGTGCGGTTCTTATTCGATGGGCAGCGCGTGAATCCTACGGATAACCCAGACTCTGTATGTGCATTTCCTCTCTGCCAACACTCTGCACACGAACTTGCTAGATATCGAATTATGCTCGATCTATGTTTTTGCTTCATAATCCACGATCTACATTCTTTGCTGTATCGTGCCAGTAAACACTGACCTTTCCCAAGCTCGAAATGCAGGATGGCGACACTCTTGAGGTACACCAAGAGCAAGTCGGAGGCTGCGCGATCAGGCCACTGTAAAGCCCCTGACAGAGCTTTATACGAAGAAACGGCTCTGGACGTCACCACAACAGCATCTGCATAATTCGGCTTACCTACCTACTGCTGCGGTGAAAGGGGAGAACTGGTGGCCCTGGGCGTGTGACGCCATTTGTAGGTTGCATTCTCGGCGCTCTGGGCGTCAGCGTGGCGGACTTTCTGTGTACAGTGTGCGAGTCCTTCTTCAGACCAGGAGCGGGGCCTACATTCTAGGGCATTGCTGGGACCCTGCTCCTGCTGAGTTTGTCATTGGGTTCAGGGCAGGCTTAGACTATCAGATCGACCGTTACAGCCATAGCTTGTGCGTTGCGACTTGATATTCAGGTGCTATCAAACGTTTGATCCCTACCTCAGTACCTATAATTACGCCAAAGTCCGCTCTCCGCGGGATTGCAGACACGATCATAATAGCGCCAGATGGAGCATGAACGCTGCCGAAGCCATGCTGCCTAAACTCACAGTCACACGAGTCCACCGATGGTCTAACCCAACGTGAATGGGCCCATGCCTTTTCATCCCCCGAAACAACATTCTTCAGTCCTCCCAAACCGCCCTCTTCGCCTCCTCCTCACTCCGCTTTTCCTTGACCTTAGCATCCCTCTCCTTCTCTCTTCTCTTCAGCTCCTTCTCCCGCATCGCCTTATCATAAGCCTTCTGCTCCTCACTCCTCGCCGGCGCCCGCACGCCCAACGCACCCGCAATCATCCTCCCCGCCGCAGCCGTAGTCTTCTCCGGCCGGCGCGACGGGCTGCCCGGCGTCTGACCGGGCTCGCGGGCGCTCCCCAGATACTGCGCGCTGTCGAGATGATCCAAGTCCACTGCACCGCGATCCTGACGCGAGAACGTGGCCGTGGGCGACGCCGGCGTCGGCGGGGGGGCGTCCGGGTATTCTCTACGTGGTGACGTTATGTCGCGGTCGCCTTCTGTCTCGGTGTCGGAGCCGCCGGAGGCGTCTTCGTCTTCCCATGAGTCTGCTACCGCGTCGGACTTTTTGGGAGGCGTGGCAGGTCGGCCGGGGCGGGATATTGAGAGTTTCTCGAGGGAAGAGACAGCGGCTGTGGGGCGGTTAATGTCCCATACCACGCGTTGGATGCAGGGGCAACTCGACCCTTGGTGGATGAGGCCATTGCTGTATCAGATGCTGCCAAAGCAGTGGACGAAGAAAAGCTCTACAGGAATCTGATGGAACGAAATATAGCACAGCTCCTGCAATGGTTTTTACTGCTGGAAAGATAATGAGGCAACTCTTTCCATGTGCTCAGAGGAATGGCGAAGCAACGTCTCTCGGATATATTACAGCATCCCAGTTTGCGCTATGGTCCTAGGCTCCTGATTTCGAAATCCATCCATGGATCCATACGGAAGGGGCCCAAGTCGAGATGTGGGGGAAAAGGCGGGGTGTTTTCAGACGACGCTTGCCGAGGTCGTCCTCGGACAGAGGTCACTGCAACGTCTTCAAGATAATAGACGCCTTCAGCAAAGTTTTGGTTTTTATACAGTTATCCAAAAGCTGTGAACACGAGAACGCCGCCTCTGCGATTCATCCTTTCCACCGTGGCAACTCCAAAAGCAAGCAGGCACCGGCGCCGTACCCATGCCTTTCAGCAACTCGCTGATTGGAGTTCCGTGTGCGCTGACATCTAACATATATTGTTCATGAGCTCGTCACCCATGACAGTGCCAAAAAAAGCAAAGGCCGGACCTTGTCTCAGAGAAGCAACCACACCTTGAGCGCCGTGCTAAACATGTCATATCCATCGAACTTTTGTGGATAGTATGCCGGTTGATTGAATGGATTGGGGTGTCCGAGCTGTGAGGTTAAGGGAGATGTGAACGGCATAAAAGATAGCCCTGAAACGTTAAACGCTGGCAGATGCAAATGCGAATTGCAATCGCTGGCATAAAATCCAAGCAAACGCGCTTTTTCCGAAGAGACATGATGCAATGCGTAAATGCGGGTGGCAAGAAGTTCAGAAGTCCATGCTCCATCTCATCCGAGGGTCCCTGTGCATGAGCGTCGTCAATCCTGCATGAGACATCTCAATTCCCGGCGAAGTATCTTGAGAAGACCCGATCCAAAGATTAGGTGCAGCCTCTCTTGTAGCGTCTCCGGGATCGTTCGTCGGACCTCTTTTCTGCATCAAGACCAGCGACCTATCAGCAATAAAGATCGGAGGTGGCTTTCTAGGTCCGGACGAGTCGTTCAATGAGGGGGCTACTTCGCCCGATGATGAAGAATATGCGCGACTCGACATGATGGTTGAAAGTCTTTGATGCGAAAGTTGCGGTCGTTTCTGAGACTTTTGCCGTGAGTCGATGTCCTCAGATTGTCCGGCGCGTTGGGAAAGAGCTACGTCTCCCGGTTGATCTAGGTCGACACTCTCAGAAGATGAATCCTCCCACAATTTGACTGGTAGGTGATGGCGTTTGCTCCAACTCATTGAGCGACTAGGTACCATATCGGTAGTCGACTGAGACACATTTTTGGGCTTCTCAACATCTGCGATGGAGCGCGAGCTTATTCTGGACGAAGTTCGAGACGGTTGGCCGTCCGATCCCTTTGCCTTTCTTTCGAGATCCTTCTGGCCTGCAGTCGATGTCTGACTGACCTTTCTGCCGCCCGGATTGCTGGCTGCGCTATCGCTCCGACTTCGATCAAAGGCTCTCACTTTTCCGCTCATAACCTTGGCGCTTGGAGGAGGTTGAAGCATCCATCTCGTATGCTGCGGGTTCGGTGACGGTTTGCTTACCACTGGAGGGTGCAGGTCGTTGACAGGAGGGTTTCTCGAGAAGTAATAGCTCTCGGAGGCCGACCGGGAGCCAGCGGCCGTGCCAGCGCCGTCATGACCAGTCGCAGATCGTCCCAGCACTCTCCTAGGAACCACATGGCTCCTTGAAGCGAGACTGCGAAGGCCCCAGAGCTCCTCGTCCTCCCTCTGATATCTGCGCCTGTTCCAGTTCGCATCGCTGAATCCATCGGCCTCCATCGCCAGCATATGGGTCGGATCCATTGCATCCGTCGGGCCGAAGCCATTGAAGTCCAGACTGCTTCCAGTATTGCTCCCGACACTGCTTTGTGTTCCTGCTGTGTTCACAGTCCTCAGAGCATCGTCGCGGCTCTTCTTGCCTGACCTGCGCGGCGGTGGGCCGGGGCCGATTTGGATCTCTTCGCTCCAGTAAACATTCGTCATGAACGGCGAAGGGTGATGATAGTAAGAGTCTGGTTGCTCCATCCTCAGCCGCTCCTTCTCTTTCCTCGTCCGATTGGCATCTTTCCGTCGCTTTCTTCTCTGAGCGTAACCTGTGCAAGGGGCGCACGAGACGTAGTAGAATATCGCCGACTGGATGCCACGACTGAGTGACATGTTGCTCGAATCGGATTGATTCTAGAGACTCGCGCTGACGAAGAGTTCAGCGGAGGTGGTTGTTCGAGTTAACGGGACAATTCAATGGGAGCGATAATGTGCGAAGCGCCTCCGCATCTCGCTGCCATCGGGTCAGCAAGAAAGGGGATGTGGCTTGTTTCAATCGAAGCGAGTCGCGCATCGGGTTTTGCTCTTGTTCTCTCGTGCTTCCTTGTGGAGCCTTGCGGGTGCGGTGAAGATCCTCGTCGACCGATGAGGTGCAGCTTGCTCCGTTTTGTCACACCATGCGGCCCTGACCACCCCTGATAACCGATTCGGCATGCGGCGTGCGTGCGGCGTGCGACGTTCGGCGTGGGCTTCCAGAGCGGGTAGGGCTGAGCTAATGAGCCCGCCGGACGCCGAACGAAGAGGGATGGAACAAAGAGGTGAGAACAATGGCTTGCAGTGGTGAGGGTTGTTGAGAGAGGTTGTGCAAGTGAGAAGTACGATATATGTACTTCTCGCTGCTGCCCTCCTCTCAAGTGCTCAATTTCAATTGGTCACGTCCTCGGTCGTCATTCCGAGTTGATCACCACGACCGACGGCCACCAGGCCAGGTGACAACGGAGTACAAATTGGCCATGCAACGATGTCCGACCGGCGCATCGGCACTTCGCATGTTTCTTTCCAAGGACTTGCCAGAGTCATCGGTATTCGTCTGACTGATTGCGAGAATCTATGCCAGTTCATGCCGAGCGTCGCGCCGCTGTACCCGCGCTTTGTTTCAGGTAAAATACGAGGCGAGTGCGCAACGAAAAAGGAACTCTTCCGATGTTTGCGCGACGCCTGACACAAGTACGGAGAGTATTCGCAGTGCATAATTAAAGCTGCATCCCTGGAGTACCTACCTAGGTACCTATCGGGTGAATTGACTGCGTCCACGGGTGGGCTACTGTACTGAAGGCAGTGAAGTCTCACGCAACAAGATATCGACTGATGGCTGCCACCAGATAAAGGATCACGAGGGCTTCATGACGTCGTTGATAACGATCTTATCACGATCATCAGTACGGAGTATCCCGTACCTCGCTGACGACTGCTCGCTGCCTCGCAGTCCCAAATGTTGCAAGAGCCGCTCAATGTCTCACCAAACTGGCCGGATCGAATTGCGGACATTGATGCAGGGAAGCACCTGCAGCTTCCACCTGCAAGATACTATTCCTTCTTCCGGTACTGGAGCCAACATGGTAGACGGTTCCAAAAGTCGTTGTCATGGTATCGGAAGATGGGATATTGAGCTGAAATGCCCTGCGAGGGCCTCTCGTTCAGTGAAGCTAAGTGAAACTGGCTGCGGGCGCTTGGCTGGTTGATATAGGTACGCAACCCCTTACTACAATACCTGTCTGACTTTTGCCGAAACCATTCTTCTCGTAAGCTTCCAAATTATAATCGTAAGTGCCGGGCCTGGGTCATAGTCCGAAGATGTAAGAGGCAGATCACTCCAGATGTTTCCTCATTCTACCTTTTTCATTCGGCTTTTGGGATGAGTTTCTGGCGACGGCAAATCTTGCGAGCTAATATTATCTTCTGGAGCCGAACTAAGGCCTTGTCTTCTCTCTTTCGTCCAGCAGGGCGTCACGAACCTCAAACTTTCATCGGTCAAGGCGAGGCCACTGTTCCGCTCGCGTCAGCTGTGAAAAAAACCTTCTCAATGAGGAGCAAGCTACCGGACACGATGAGATGACGAGTATACTCAGCTTTTGTCCTTTGCTGACATCGTCGCGGTCATCGTTGTCTATGGATGTATAAATGAGGAGAAGTGTCCACCCATTGTTCTGAACTACCAGCGCCATCACATCGATCATTCGCATCTGCAAAGCTTCCAATCTTTTCTAATCACAGCGCCATCTCGACTTCAATCCTTTGCTTGCAATCCACTCTTTTCAATCCCCAGAACATATCAAAATGCATTTCTTCGCGAGTGCCGTCACCATTGTCGCCATGCTTAGCAGCTTCGCCGCCGCTTCGCCCGTCATCATCGCTCGCCAGGCTTCGAGCCTCGAGGTCAGCGCCTTGAGCGCCACGGACGGGCAAAATGGCTCGGGCTCGATCGTGTTCAGCATTACCGATGCCGATACCGGCCGTGTCTTAACCACTTGCCCTCTCACCAGCTGGACCAACCGCCGTTTTCCCACCGCATTTGTGAGTTGTTCTCTTGAATTCTTGTATCGCAGACGCCTGTTTTTGGACATAGACGAATATGATGTTTTTGATTCTTTCGCAGCAGTTGACAAAGATACTTGGCTGACACAACTCTTGGTTTAGGTCTCTTGCTCTAACAACCTCTACAAGTTCAAGTTCCCGAGAAACGGCTTTGTTGCTGCTGATGATTTCACCCTCGACTTGGAGTTCAAGTCTGCCAATGGCAACGACGTCTCTCAGAGCAGCTTGCAGCTCATTCCCGAGGATTTCACGTGCCAGCGTGCAGGCACTGGCCGCACCTGCAAGCTTGCTTGAGTCTTTGCTCAAGTGAACTGTACTTAGCTGTCCTGAAAGCTTTGCGGGGGCTTCGGCGAAACAGAGGAGGGATTTTGAAAGAGGATCTGATGAAGGGGATTTGTAGCTAGTGATGCAGTGGTGGACAATTGGGTATTTCTATCGATTTCAACTAGATAATACAAGTGAGATTGCGTTTCCGCCTCACACTGTTCTAGCTCGAGCATTTTGTGAAGGTAAAGGACTTAAGGGATACGCCTATAATAGGATAAAGCTTCAGCCTCTCTTGGTAGTAGTGGTGCGTATATTCTTTTGTGAAGGGTAGATAAATGTTGATATTATTCCATATGAGCAGCATCATATAGAACGAATGAAAAAGATTGAGAAATCGAAAACCTACCTAAGTACATAGTGATTATTCGGAAATTTCGCGCCTTTTTGATATTTGCGCCACCGCTGGTTCTGATGGTGGACATGGACAGTCGTCGTCGTCCGAGTCCTGATGCATCAACATCTTGAATACAGCATGGTTCGTTACCAAGGCGGCAATCTGCCCGCCTCTTCGGCCGGATAGGTCCAAGATCGTCGCTTCGAGCAAGAACGAAATACGTGCTTTCGAGGACGCGAGCAACAGAGCATGTTGCAGGAAGTGTTGCTTGCTCTATCGGGGCATAAATCCCAGCTTCTTGACGCGATTGAACGTGGTAAATCTTCAGTTGCTGCCGAGACTGAGCCGTTTCCTCTTCTCTCTCCTCCTGAAATTGCCCTTCTGCAGTCTGTGGGCCATCTTGCCCGGCTTCACCGACAACTACGCACTCACACTGCCATCATCTCGTCTTCTCACCCTTCGCCGATATGTCGCGCCGTGAGTTCAGCAGTATCTTCTTCCCATTTGGCGCGTTTTCAAGAAAAGATCCTGGAGGTGGAGTGCCGAATCCTGAAGAAGGATGCTTCCATGGTTGGGGCGTATAACATCGTTCCGTTAGCAGGCGTCGTTGCCGAGTTTGACGGATGGAAGAGGCTTTTGGAATGGTATTGGAATCTAGCCTGTGACATGCTGCCGTACGAAGATGACGGGACTGAATTGGCCTTGTCGGAAGGAAAGGGACCAAATTCTTCAGGTGCCGGCATTATCAACAAACTACGACAGGATGCGCAAACAGGGTATCCGGACATTGAAGCAGCAGCACTTCAACTCAGTCAAGTGGCAGAATCCGCCTGGCTGCGGCAATTGGTCTCATGGATCCTCTATGGACGCCTACCCACCATTGGGGCGGCGGACTTCTTCGTACAGTTGCAGGAGGACCCAGACGAGACACTTCCAGTCTTTTATCGGGACAACAGGCTTCTCCCAAAATTCGTGTCCAATCAGACAGCATCTTCAATTTTCTTCGTGGGCAAAACTCTAAATCACATCAAATCGCGCGGCGGACAGCTCACAGCGGCAGGAAGGGCTTCTTCTTCAGCTGATATGGACCTAATTCCTGTGCATATTCGCTACTTGTCAGACTTGAAATTTCCAATCTCATCTGCTGCACTTGCAAGCGCAGTCACCGCGATACGGCTCTCGCTGTCACGGAACACGCTTCGACAACTTCTCCCAGTGCCGAAGATAGTCGAGGTTCTGTCACTGCTGCAAGAGTACTTCCTACTGGGGCGCGGAGAGTTCGCGGTAGCGCTGATATCAGAGGCGGATCGCCGCATTGGCGCTCGACACAGCAATATCGGTCAGCCTCATGGAGGCAAAGCGAAAGATGGTATCTACGGCGTGCTGCTCAAAGAAGGAGAAGTCTCGACAGTGCTTGCTGATACCTGGTCGTTTCTGTCTACCTTCGCAGGCGAGGACGACCAGTGTCTTGATCTGGCGAAGGATATGATCCGTCTCGTTATAGCCAAGCCTTTGCCGGCACGCCCTGCGACACCTGGTCGGGCCTCAGAACCGAGTCAACATCTGCCAACGTTGTCTTCTACATCTTTCAATGATGCTCTATTGTTGACGCCTACTACACTGCTCCTCGATGTTTCTCCTCCAATGGACCTTTTCCTCACGGCCGCAGAGCTCGAGGTATATTCGTCTATCCATCCATATCTGTTGGCCATTCGCAGAGCGCATCTGCACCTTGCTGATTTATGGAGGCAAACCGCATTGCGTCGGGAGTACCCAGCTCCCATAGGACCGCCACAGAGCGGCCGAGAGTCATTGAGAAGACGAAGGCTCCGATCCCGCCGGCGCGGCATGGATATGCGCAACGTTTGGGCAACCTGTGGACTTGCTTTGTTCCTCCTCTCGGAAACAGCAGCATATTTCGAGGGTGAAGTTGTTCAAGGCTCATGGGAACATCTCCATACTTGGATAAGCTCTACGGACGCGACTGATGGCAGACCCAGGTCGTCCGATGTCGTTTCGGATGGTAGGACTACTTGCCAAAGAACAGATACTGTATTGGTTGCGGGTTCTCAACAAGACAAAAGCCCACTTCAATATGAAGAAAGACTTCATGACCCAGAGTCGCTCTCCAAGGCGCACCGCAAATATCTCTCAACATTGGCGCACTGCCTTCTCTTAACCGACGTCCCGTACACACGTCTCCTCAAAAGCTTTCTCACTCATATAGACCACTTGGTTGCCACCATGATCCGCCTCCATACCATCCAACAGAATCTTGATCTGGAGCAAGACGACGGAGTTGTCGATCCACATGCAACCTATGCGCAAGACGAGCGGGAGGCCATCCTTGAGCTTGAAAGAGCTCGGGTTGTCATTGACAGCGACATGAACGCGGTCATCGAGCGTCTTCGTGAGATTGATGCCGAAAGGCTTGGTGTCGGAGCTCTCGAGTCGATGAGTCTTGCCGACGAAGACGGGTATGAGCCGTGGAAAGGGGCGGGTATCAATCGGCTGCTCATGAAGCTTGACTTTGGAAGCATGGTTGCAGACGAAGACGACTTCGACAGCGAATAAGACAATATCTAGGCATCTCCTCTACAGCCAGCTACAGTCCACATACGGTTCATCCCAGCTCGAAATGTATATTTTCAGGATTTACTACATCACAAGATTTACTCGTACACCCCTGGAGGACGAGGGACGGTCAAGGCACCTGAAATGTACGTCATATTGTTTGCGACACCAAGTGGCACAGCAATAGTGGCATAGCGATGAACGAATCAATTGAGAGAATTAGGGATAATGCCATGATTTTGGATCATGCCATCCTCGTTGTGTTCAGTCCTTCTTGGCACTTCTCCCACAGTTTTACCCACTCTCCTGCCGGCTGCTTCTCGTTCGGGTACTCGCCATTCAACTGCGGTTCTGCCACGAGCAAGCACTCCATTACTGCAGCTGCAACCTCGCCCTGCAGAGGCACTTGCGGAATCTCCAATTCCATCTCCGGAACGCACAATCTCAACGCCAGCACGCATCGCGCTTGATGCTGTGTCTTCGCCATGGTGGAGAAAAAGAATGCGTACAGGTCTGCAGAACGGGCGTACATGCGCTGTGCCATGCCCTTCCAAACACCCCAGAACCCTTTCCAGTGATGCAAAGCGGCGCATTTGCGGAGAAGTTGCAGATACGGTCCGTCGTGGCGGAAGTCGATGCCGAAAAGGTCCATAAAGTACTGCAGCTGGTCCTGCTGCGCCACGGCCGACGCTTTCGCTTCTTCGGCAAGTGCTGCGGCGTCCACGGGCACGGGCACGACGGCGTCGTGAAGAGCCAATATGGTTTCCGTCGTGATCGGTTGGTAACCTAGCTCATGCATCATGTCCAGGATCTCGATCGAAGTGGCGACCTCGGTTTCGCGCACATGTTCCCCTGCAGCAACAAGGCGCTTGACAGGAACCAATGTGGATTTGAAAACGGAGAGCAGAAGGTCTTCTGAAAGCTCAGCACCTGCAAGTTGCATGTTGACTAAGAGTGCGTGCAGATCGCTCGTGCGATATCCTGGATGGTCCAGCTCAATTGCTATGCGGTGTAGGTCGATCACAGATTGCCAGTGATTGCAACTGGAGTCCAGAGGCACATCCTTATAGAAAGATGTGAGAAAAGCCGTGCTGGACTGATCGTTGGATCCTGTTCCCAAAATCCTGAGCGCAATTTCTCTGTCCAGCTCATGAAGCTGCCGGAGTTGGGTTTGCATGTTCGAACTGCTCTGAACGGTATAAGAGGGCACTGGTTGAGGTTCAGACGCTGTACTATATGAAAAGCGTGGCCCCTCATAGCTCAATCTTTTTTGTCGTACCCAATTGTAGTGCTTGGAGACTGTCAAAGGAAGTCCAGATATTCTCATGTCGTGCAGGACTCTTGAAGTATGGTATGTTCTAACTTGTTGTCCGTTCCATCCGCTCCATCCATGAACAGAGCGTTGAGCAGGCTGTTCCGATCGAGGCAGCGGGTAGACCAAGGCATCCTCATTGTCCTGACTTTGATCGCGGGTAGGTCTTCCTTCAAGCTCCATCGCATTCAACGCGGACGTATCTGCTTGGGCCTTTTTATTGGCCCTGTTCAAGACTCCCTGCCATAGGCCTTCTAAGTCCACTTCGCTCCTCTTCTCCTCAGTAAACATCTGTACAACGATAGCGGTATCATCCGAACGTTGCCCGAAGCCCACGAAACCTTCCGGCTGCTCCACAGCAGGCGCCGCACCCTCCGCAGCTTCGACCTTGCCGACGTTCACGCAAACCCAGCCGGTCCGGATGTTGTCATCGGCCCTGTCTGCCTCCTCTGCACCGACGCTCTTGTATAATCTTGAACGGCGGACTTTCCGTCTCATCCTCAGCTTTATCTCATTACGCCCCAATAAGCCGTCTGCGTAGGGTTTGAGCTTGAATGTGCTGCGCAGCCAGCGGCAATGCCGGTCCGCGGAGACATGCAGATGTTTCTCGCTGCGCGCGGTCCCAATGATCATCAGCAGGTTGGCGCCCAATGCCGGCGGCGGGTCAAGCTGGCGGAGGTCCAGCAAAACCAAGTCGTCCAGACCAAGCTCCACCGAGATGTGCTCAAGCATTGGCTGTAGTATCGGAGGAGGATCCACAGGTAGCTCTGGCATGCGCTGCCGCTCAGCTAAAGGGTGCGCTGGATCGGTTGGCTGTGGTGCTGATTGTTTCTGAAGGTACCAGGGAAGTGGTGTCTGCTCGACGCGTGCATTCTCTGTGGTGCTTGCCTGGCTGGATAGAGCATCTTCTCTTCCTTCTGTGAATTGATCCAAAGCTGAGGCCGGTCGAGCAGAGGTAGAAAATAGCCCGTTGCGACGCCTTTGAAACGCTAAAGACCTTGCGGACTTGCGGATGTGATGATTCGCAATTTCCGACACAGCGGTAAACTGCCGTAGAAGCGACAGACGACATCCGCTGCAGATAAAATTGAATGCCATGGCCTTTCCAAAAGTTATTGGTGAAGGAAAGGTAGAGATGGAGCCATGCAGCTCAGCTATCGAAGAAAATTGTTAGGGCTCCTTTTCCAGGTCTTGGCAATCTTCGGACCTCGGGCAAAGAACAATGATGCTAATCCTTGTCGGCTCTAGCGTTCCACGCCACAAACCCTTATCGATAATAATGCTGACAATTCGACATTGAAGACATAAACTCCGGAAGGCAAAACTCAGTGCTCTATTCTACTCTGTAACGAACTTCGAGACTTCGAGAGGTGCTTGTCCTCGCATCGTGATCGCTACTTCGCTTGACATAAGCTGCTGCTCCTCTCATACTGCTCCCTCAAAACACCAATCTCCTCTCTTTCTCTTCAGCCAGCAGACATGACCATGGATGTGGATCCGATGATATCGGTCCAGCCGAGATTACAGAATACCGCCACGTACTTAATACCCAACTTTGCTCTCATCCTATGGCAGACATACCGACTGATCGTTCTTAGGATCCTATGTTGCAACTGTGGAGCGCCCATCGACGGGACTACGTCCGCTGGAGCTTTATGCTTCGACTGCGTCAAGCTCACCGTTGACATCTCGGAGGGCATTCAGAGGGAGGCGACGCTCCACATGTGCAAAGGCTGCGACAGATGGTTATCGCCTCCCAGCCAGTGGACTGTCGCCGCACCCGAGTCGCGAGAGCTGCTTGCTCTCTGTCTACGGAAGTTGCGGGGTCTGTCCAAAGCAAGGATCATTGATGCGAGCTTCATCTGGACAGAGCCGCACTCCCGTCGTATCAAGGTGAAGATCACAATTCAGCAGGAGGTCTTCCAGGAATCGATCATTCAGCAAGCGTTCGAAGTGGAGTACGTCGTTGCGTACCACCAATGCCCGGATTGCGCCAAATCATACACTCCTAATACATGGCGAAGCGTGGTACAGGTAAGTAGTCCTGTTGGCATACGAAGCAAGACGGGCAGGGCTGATGCTTTACCAGGTTCGACAAAAGGTCACCCACAAGCGTACCTTTCTGTATCTGGAGCAGTTGATTCTCAAGCATGCGGCGCATAAAGATACTATCAACATAAAAGAAGTCCACGACGGCATTGATTTTTACTTCGCGCAGCGCAACCACGCCGAAAAGTTTGTGGACTTTTTGGCTTCCGTCTGCCCAGTCAAAACGAAAAAATCGCAAGAGCTTATCTCTATGGATATTCATACGTCCACGAAATCATTCAAATTCACCTTCTCCTGCGAGCTTGTTCCAATCTGTCGGGATGATTTGGTCGCACTACCCATCAAGATTGCCAAGCAAATTGGCAATATATCGCCTCTGCTGTTATGCCATCGGGTGGGCACATCGATCAACCTCCTCGACCCCAATACTCTCCAAACGGCCGACATCTCGACCGCTATATATTGGAGAACTCCTTTCACAGCAATTGCAGACGTACAGGAACTAGTCGAGTTCGTGGTGCTTGATATTGAACCTACAAACATATCCAAGGGACGCTACGCACTTGCAGACGTGACTGTGGCACGAGCATCGGATCTCGGTCTGAACGATAAAACATACTTTACTCGGACACATCTCGGCAGCATCATCCACCCCGGCGACTCTGTCATGGGTTACCATCTCACCGGTACAAACTTCAACAATCACCACTTTGAAGCGATCGAGCTGCACAAGAACTACGTATCCACAATACCGGACGTGATGCTGGTGAAGAAGTTCTACCCACGGCGGAAGAAGAACAAGTCACGCAATTGGCGGCTGAAGCGCCTGGACAAGGACGAAGGCGAGATGCTACCGCGCAAGCAAGATCAGGATCGCCTAGAGCGCGACTTTGAAATGTTCCTGAGGGATGTCGAAGAGGACACGGATCTGAGGAACATGCTGGCCGTCTACAAGTCGCAATCAAAGCCAAAACAAGATGCCATGGAAGGCCTAGAACAACAGACGAATGCAGAATCAGAGACCGATGACAATGGGCTTGAGATCCCGATAGATCAGCTTCTAGACGAGTTTGAGGAGATGACGGTGCAAGATCAGGAACTGGCAACGGCTCCCGACTCAGTATAGATTCCTCTATATAACAAATCAATTCAAGAAGGAGCACCGCAGCCGATGCATTTCCCATATGGTATTGCGCAAATTGAAAGAGTCGCTCCTGATGATCAC
>QQTW01000246.1_pt1 | contig 32990 bp, 35 predicted proteins | sample 1904831 | NCBI WGS metagenome assembly QQTW01 (sample SAMN09435610, study PRJNA476489) | Subsurface metagenome, whole genome shotgun sequencing project.
CTTTGTATTTTATCTAAATAAATCTTCCCAAACTTAAAAATTTATATATTAACAATTTCTTAACTTTTGAAAGTTAGTTTTTAACCAAAATATTAAGACTTTTCACTAAATCTAATTATTTTAATAAAACTTTATGGAGCGTTTTAGTTATCATAATGGGCAGGAGCAAATAGTATTTCAGCAAATGTCACCAGAAAAACAAACTAAGTTTCTACAAGATATCGTATCTTATTATAATTGCTAAAGGCGATCGCCCTGAATGCGGTTTTAGCCCCAATTAACTATAAATATCATCACAATAAATGAAAGCTATTATCAAAACCGTAGTGACAAGCGTCGCTACACGATGTAGCATTTACTACATAACTACGTATCACCTTTAGCGATGATGCTCGGCACTGCATGATGTTAATGCCCACCCTAACACTGAAAAATTTTCTATCGCTTGTACCTTGGTGCGAGGAAACCATAGCTATAGCAGGATTATTAGAAGTATCAGCAGCGAAAAAGAGCGATCGCATCATTGCAGTAAACGTCCAACAGCAACCGATAGGAATAATTTATACAAATCGGCTCAAGCTTCACTTAGACGATGTGTCAAAAGTCAAAAAACAGCATTTGCTACAGTCAGCGTTGCAAGACAATTCCAAATTCCTAGAACCATTAAAAGTATTGCCTGGGGATTGGAGCTTAGAACAATTCAATTTGTATCTACAACAAAACAAATCTAGCAATGACCAATGGGCAGTAGTAGATGAGGATGCCAAATATTTAGGATTGGTAAATAGTTCGCAATTGCTGCAACACTTAGCATCGTCACTGCCAGAAAATAGCGTTAATAGCCAACTATCCTTAAATTTTTTAGTTCAATTAGTAGAAAAATTGCCTTGGGCGGTAGTATTACAGACGAGTACCGGGGACATTGTCGCCCAATCAAAGATTTGGCAAGAACAATTTGGTTTTGCTGGCGATGTTGCCACCATCCGGCAAGAAATCGCTGACATTTTGGTTTCTCCAACACCAAAGCAAAGCCCAAAATATAGACGACCTACCGACAAACAACCTAGCTTTAGTCGCTGTCAGTTGGGAACAAAACCCAGTACTTGCCTCTGTCTCTGCCCTTCGCCCGATGGACGAGAGAAAATATGGGAATTTGTCAAAATTACTTTTAGTAACTCCCTTGATGATTTATGGCTATTGGTAGCCAATGATATTAGCTATCAACAGCAATTAGCCTCCGAACTTGCCGCAAAAAATGCGGAGCTAATTGGGCTAAACCGCCTTAAAGATGAATTTTTGGCTTGTATTAGTCACGAATTAAAAACTCCCATTACCGCCGTCATGGGGTTATCAAGCTTATTAAAAGATCAAGCAGTGGGGCAACTAAACGATCGCCAAGAACGTTACGCGCAACTAATCCATCAAAGGGGTCGTGATTTGATGGCAGTGGTAAACGATATTTTAGACCTGACACGGATGGAGACAGGACAGCTAGAATTGACCTTAGAACCTGTGATGATTAGCACTGTTTGCGATCGCGCCCTACAGCAAGTTAAAGCTTTATCATCTAAAGCTAATAGCCATCTTGAAACCACTCCTGAGCATCGATTTACCTTAGAAATTGAACCAAGCATAGATATCTTGAGCGCTGATGAATCGCGCCTGCGCCAGATGCTTGTAAATATGCTAGGTAACGCCTACAAATTTACTGAACCAGGGGGCGAAGTGGGCTTGCAGGTAAATCGCTGGGAAGGTTGGATTGCCTTTACCGTATGGGATACAGGTATTGGCATTGCCGAACAGCAACAGCATTTAATCTTTCAAAAATTCCAACAATTAGAAAATCCCCTCATTCGTCAGTTTGAGGGCGCAGGGTTGGGACTTGTATTAACAAGAGCGCTGGCGCGTTTGCATGGTGGAGATGTAACTTTTTTGTCTAAACAAGGAGTGGGTAGCTCTTTCACCTTGCTATTGCCTCCTAGTCCTCCCCAAAAAAGCATTGCCAAGGAAGAAACAAGCTCTAGGACTTATCCCACTTCAGTATTGCCTATACCCCCATCTGCTCCGGTTTTCTCGCCGTCAGGCGACGAGAAGACAACATCACAGGTTAAATTGCACCCTAACCCGTTGATATTAGTCGTTGAGGCTGCGCCCCAATTTGTAGAAAATCTGAGTGAACAATTAAATACTTTAGGTTTTCGGGTTGTCGTTGCTCGTTCGGGAACAGAAGCTTTAGAAAAATCAAGGAGATTGCAACCTGGCGCTATATTTCTCAATCCAGTTTTACCAATGCTTTCGGGTTGGGATGTTTTAACTTTGATTAAAACCGATGCGGCAACAAGCCAAATTCCAGTCATTATTACGGCTACAGGCGCGGAGAGAGAGAGAGCCTTTTTAAATGGTGCTGACGAATTTATTAACCTTCCCATTCAAAGCCAAAAATTGCAGCAAATTCTGCATCGTTTTTACTCTACAACTCCAATTTTTTCGCCAGAAAGTACCGAGATCGATCGCTACGATTTATTAACTGTTTTGTGGTTGGTGGTTAATCCTTTTGAGTCTTCTTTGCTAACTTCTAGTTTGTTGCAACTTCATCACCGCGTTATTGAAGCGGAAGACTTAGAGCAAGCAGAGTTATTAGCTCGGATTTGGCAACCTAATGTCGTTGTCATCGATGGGGCAGTTTTGGAGCCTTTAAATTATCTTCGGCAACTTAACACTTATCCTAAATTAAAACGCTTACCTTTAGTAACCTTGAACGCTGCTACTACTCAAGCGGCAAATCAAGTACCGGGATTAATGGTGTTTCCTTGCTTGACTACCGACAAAGACGTAACTATAAATTCTTTATTAGCAGTTTTACAGGTAGCGGCGGGGATTAGTTGGCAACCAAGCTTATTAATAGTTGATATTGCTAATTTGCCCGACTTGCAACCGCCGCCCGTAGTGGGAGCGAGTATTGCGCCTAAAAACGAGTGGTTTCAAGCTTTGGTGCAGTATTTGCAAAAGGCTGGATTTAAAACTACTATGTGTCAGTCGTGGGCGGAAGTAATGCTACAGGTGCAATCTTTGAGCGTGGATTTAATCATAATTAGTTTGGGAAATAAGCCTTTCACGCCTCAAGCAATGGAAGCACTGACTACTTTGAGCAAGGAGGCACTTCCGCCGATTTTGGTATTAGACAGGCTACATCAGGATAATGTCAAACCCCAGTCGGTTAGACTCCGCCAACCAGTATCTAGTTATAGTTATTCCTCAGAACAATTTTCCCAAGTTCAAACTAGGGACTGGGAAAGTATCATAAAGGCGATCGCTACTCGGATTTTGCCGCCATCTTTATCAATGGAGGAATTATTAAATTACATCCATGAGGCTTTGATTGTTGGTAATGGGTAATGGGTAATGAGGAGACAAGATTGCAAAAAGGAAAAATCATCACACTTTTAGCAATACCACTTATTTGGCGACTCTGATTAGTCGATAAGCGCCAGCTTCCCCCAATTGCTGAGACTTGGCTGGGGGGCTTTCTAACTTAACTAGCTTTTTGGGTTGAGCTAAAACCATCGCGGAAAAGGAGGCAGATTTTGAACTTAGGCGCTTCTGCACGTAATTTATCCCCGCATTGGTTTCTTTGATATAAGTTACGGGCAATTGACTGTAAAATACAACGCTCGGCTTTTTGAAGCCAATCATTACCAATTCTTCATTGGCTACACGAGCCGCCGCCGCGATCGCTGATAATTCTTTTAAGGGTACTTGTCTAGCTTCATCAATTAAAAAAGCTGTAGGCATCATCACAAAAATTACAAAGGCTATGAAGGCTGCTAAGTTTAGTTTCAGCAACCATTGCCCTTTACGGACTAAAATTAAAGCCGCTCCGCCAATCCCAGCTATTGCCCAAATTATCCCGCCAATAATGGGTAAGCTTGATTGTTCGACAAGTAGACGTAAGTTAGGAATGGCTGGATCGACACCTACTAATCTCGGCGCTAAAAATAATCCCACAGCTAGAATTAACACTAACCCTACATTTAGCCAACGACTGATATAAAAAAATCTGCGGTGTTTCCAACTTGGTTGATAAGGGATTGGTTCGCTCCAAGGCAATGCTACCAAAATAGCCGAAGCTGGCATGAGGGGCAATACATAGCTAGGTAACTTAGTAACGGCGATAGTGAAAAAGCTAAAGATCCCTAAAAACCAAAATAAGGCAAATAAACTTAACTGATAAATGCGTTCTTGCTTTTGCCAATGCGATCGCGCTCGTAAGTTTATCTTAGAAATCGCCACAGGCAAATAAACTGACCAGGGGGCGAAACCTAGCAACACAACTACAAAGTAATAATACCAAGGAGCCGAGTGATGATTGACTACTCCTGTAAAACGTTCGAGATTGTGATAGCCAAAAAATGAATTGATGTAATTATTGCCATTGCGCCCAATAACTAGCCCAAACCAAGGTAATGCGATCGCGCTAATAATTAAGCCACCATAAACTAGGCGCATTTCTGATAAAACTTCTCGCAACTTACCTAGATAAAACAAAAACGCGCCAATAATCAAAGTAGGTAAAACAATGCCTACAGGCCCTTTAGTAAGAATTGCCGCCGCAATTAAAATATAAAACGCTAAATACCAACGCAGTTTTATTTTAGGTAAAGAACTTGCATAACCGCAAAACCAACATAGCAGCGCCGAACCCATACACCCCGTTAGCAGCATATCAGACACTCCTGTACGCGCCCAAACAATAGTTTCAGGGTTGAGTGCTATCAATGCCGCCCCTAGACCCGCACTAAGCCAATAGCGGCGATGTTCAATTTTTACCATTGGGGCGGAAGTGTGCAACCCAAACAACCAAATAGTATAAAAACCCAAACTTACTAAACCCATAGCCGCCAGCGCCGAAGGCAGACGCACAGCCCATTCATTTACCCCGATCACACTATAAAACAGTGCTATTAACCAGTAAATCAAGGGTGGCTTATCAAAACGAGTTTCACCGTTAAAATATGGCGTAATCCAATCTCCGGTTAGCTTCATTTGTCGGGCAGCTTCGGCAAATAACGGTTCAGTTTCGTCAATAAGGCTAATACTACCCAAATGCCAAAAGAAAGCTACTAGCCCCACGAACAGCAGCCACAAAATAGCTAAAATCAGAGCTTGGCGAGGACGATTTGTGGTGTTATTTAGCCAACTAACTAGAGGACGATTTAGACGTTTAATCATTTAGTGCGTAAAAGTTTTTAGCGATCGCCTGTAAGATATCGGCGATGGATGTTGAAAAGCTATTGCAAAGTTAAGTTCCATCTTGAAAGTTTGGCATCCCAAGTAGGTGCATCGCTCTCGCCGACTACGTAAGGGCCCCAATACTGCCCCGAACCATCTTGAGCAAAGGCAATTAAAACGTCGCCTTTTTCTAGCTTAAAGTTCCCTTCCGGCAAAGAAAGAACTAATCCTTCGGTGCTGCCTTCAAGAGGTGCAAAGTCCCAATGAGCAGGTTCTACGGCTTTTTTGCCCCTTGCTAGCAACGCTACTCGTACAGGCAAATCGGTTTGATTGCTTAATATTAATGCCCCCGGAACTCCTGCCATTTTAGCAATTGGCGCACCTACTTTCTTTCCTGTGGGGGTAGCCGATGGCACAGGAGGTACAGGCAACACTGTCTGTGGTTGCTCAATCGACACACTAAATTGCATAGCCCCCAATACCAACACCACCAACCCAAATAAAGAAGCAATCATGACGGCCGGGTATGCCGACGACTTAGCCTTCATAGTTTTATAGATATCTAGTTTATGTATACGTATCATGCTTGTCTGTCTATATCTTTATTATCTATTGGGATTTTGAGAAATAACGTCTTGAGGACTACTGCCCTAGGCTAAAGCTTGTGCGATATCTTTGGTAAGGGGATATTGTCACAACGAAATCTGTCACACTGGCTTGAGGATAACTTCAGCGATGCAAAATACTCGTCTTAACAATTTAGTTACGGCTTTGGGCGGACAGGTGGGAAGCTGGATATTTAATCCTTGGCGGCGGCTGTCTATAATGACGATTAGTTTGCTGTTTGGCTTTTTTTTGGGAACAGCAGTTGCTACTACGGCAGGACAATCAGCAAATTTGGATATTGTTGCTGCGGGTATTTTAGTAGCTTTGTGCGAGATAGTAGATCGAATTTATTACCGTCGCCGCCGGGAAGGGCGAAGTTTTTGGGTAGAGTCGTTAAACGCGCTGAAAATTGGGCTGACCTATAGTTTATTTATTGAAGCCTTTAAATTGGGTTCGTAATTGGTAATTCCCAACGATCGCTAAAAATGTCAAACTAGATAAACTGCGATCGCCAAACCAATGCTAGAGGCATTGCATTACAACGTCTTTACACTAATTAGCAATTTTAAACCTTTATATTTGCGGCATTGAGCGCAATTAAACTAAATTTTATGGCAAGTCTGCGCGTTTTATCGGGAGTTCAACCCACAGGAAATCTACATTTAGGTAACTATTTTGGCGCAATTCGTAACTGGGTAGAAGGGCAAAGTCAGTACGAAAATTTCTTTTGTGTCGTCGATTTACACGCCATTACCGCGCCCCACAATCCTGCAACCTTAGCTACAGATACTTATACGATCGCCGCTTTATATTTAGCTTGTGGTATTGACTTAAGTTACTCTAATATTTTTGTTCAGTCTCACGTTAGCGCTCATAGCGAATTAACCTGGCTCTTAAACTGCATTACTCCCTTAAACTGGCTTGAAGACATGATTCAGTTTAAAGAAAAAGCGATTAAGCAAGGGGAAAATGTCAATGTCGGATTATTAGATTATCCCGTGCTGATGGCAGCAGATATTTTACTCTACCAAGCTGATAAAGTGCCTGTAGGGGAAGATCAAAAGCAACATTTAGAGCTTACCCGCGATATTGCGGCTCGGTTTAACTACTTGTTTGCGCGCGAAAAGCCCGTTTTAAAGTTGCCCGATCCTTTAATTCATAAAGTTGGCGCAAGGGTAATGAGCCTTACTGATGGTACGCGCAAAATGTCTAAGTCTGACCCCGCCGAAGCTAGTAGAATCAATTTATTAGACACTCCTGAGCAAATTCACCAAAAAATTAAACGCTGCAAAACTGATCCAGAGCGGGGGCTAGTTTTTGACGACGAAGCCCGTCCAGAATGTCATAATTTACTAACGCTGTATATGCTTTTATCGGGCAAAACAAAACAAGCTGTAGCAGAGGAGTGTCAAGCTATGGGCTGGGGGCAATTTAAACCACTGTTAGCGGAGAGTGCGATCGCGCATTTGCAGCCAATTAGAACAAAATATACAGCAATAATGGACGATAAAAGCTATTTAGAATCAGTATTGCGTGACGGCAGACAAAAAGCAGAAGCAGTCGCCAATGATACCCTAACTAAAGTTAAGGCGGCTTTGGGGTATTCTGTGCCAGTGTAGTTATTTAGCTACTCGCCTTCCAACTACATCTAAAGGTTTTTCACCTTGTTAGCTGTTAAAACAGATGCAATGTAGGTAACAGCCAACACTAAAAATGAGCAAATGAGTAACATATTTCGCACCGCCGTCAAAAATAATGAATTTTTAATTACCGCCGAGATTGCACCCCCTAAAGGCGGCAATCCTAGCCATATGTTGCAAATAGCACAAACTCTCAAGGGGCGAGTTCATGCTGTAAATATTACCGATGGTAGTCGGGCGGTATTGCGGATGTGTCCGGTAATTGCCTCGGTGCTGTTGCTGCAACAGGGTATAGAACCAATTTGTCAAGTAGCTTGCCGCGATCGCAATCGTATTGGGTTGCAAGCAGACTTAATGGGCGCTCATGCTCTGGGTGTCACCAATATCTTAGCTTTGACTGGCGACCCTGTAAAAGCTGGGGATCACGTAGAAGCTAAAAGTGTATTTGACCTCGAATCAGTGCGATTGTTGCAATTGGTAGGCAAGCTCAATACTGGTTTTGACTACAACAATATTGCCCTTACCGATGGCGCAACGGATTTATTTGTAGGAGCGGCGGTAGATCCACAATTGCCTAGTTGGTCGAGCTTACAACGTCGTTTTGAGCGCAAGCTAGAAGCGGGGGCGCAGTTTTTTCAAAGTCAGTTAATTACAGATTTTGAGCGGCTAGAAAAATTTATGAGTCAAATTGCCGCCACTTCTAATAAACCTATTTTGGCAGGTATTTTTTTACTCAAGTCTGCTAAAAATGCCCAATTTATCAATCGCTGCGTTCCGGGGGTGAATATTCCCCAAACTACTATCGACCGTTTAGCAAATGCTGAAGATCCACTCCAAGAAGGTATTGCGATCGCTGCCGAGCAAGTTAAGTTGGCACAGCAAGTCTGCCAAGGTATTCATATGATGGCAGTAAAACGCGAAGATTTGATCGCCCAAATATTAGACAAAGCAGAAATTGCTCCATTATCAAGTTAAATAATTATTTATTAAGGTAAACATGAAAGTAGCAATTTCTGGTGCAACGGGCTTTGTAGGTAAACGTTTAGTAGAAAAATTGCACTTGCAGGGGCATCACATACTGGTATTGACTCGTAATGTTATGGCTGCTCAAAAAAGCTTTTCTAGTTCTCAATTTCCCAACGTCGAAATGGTGGCTTACACGCCCTCGCAGTCGGGTGATTGGCAGCAATCAATAGCAGGTTGCGATGGTGTAGTTAACCTAGCTGGAGAACCCATAGCCGAAGGGCGGTGGACAGCAGCCCGCAAACAAGAAATTTTGCACAGCCGGAAACTGGGGACACAAAAAATTGTCGAAGCGATCGCCCTAGCAAATCCCAAACCGCAAGTATTAGTCAATGCTTCGGCTATCGGCTATTACGGTACGAGCGAAAACGCGACTTTTGACGAAAAGAGCGCGGCGGGTAACGATTTTTTGGCTCAAGTTTGCCTTGATTGGGAAGCGGAGGCGCAAAAAGTTACTAGCGCCGGAGTCAGGCTAGTAATTATTCGCTTGGGTATAGTTTTAGGCAAAGGTGGGGCTTTAGACAAAATGGTGACACCTTTTAAACTGTTTGCTGGTGGGCCCATTGGTACGGGTAAGCAGTGGTTTTCGTGGATTCACCGCGACGACTTGGTAAATATGATTATTCAAGCTCTTACCCGCCCTGATATTAGCGGCGTACTCAATGGTACTGCGCCTAACCCCGTGCGGATGAATGAGTTATCGCAAACTATGGGGCAAGTTATGAATCGTCCGTCTTGGTTGCCCGTGCCTAGTTTAGCTATAGAGGCGCTGCTTGGGGATGGTGCGATCGTTGTTTTAGAGGGGCAGCAAGTCGTCCCGCAGTGTCCTTTGGACTACAACTTTGACTATCAATATCCCACGCTGACTGAAGCGCTTAAAGATATCCTAGGCAACGGATAAAGGGTTATTGGTGCTAAGAAGCAATCTATGTTTGTTGCTTCCTAGCATTACAAGATTTGCCTGTTACGGCGAAATTGAGTAATTTTGCCTGCTATTCCGCTAATAATTGTTCCTGCCATTAAAATCCCGATCGCTGGCGTAAATATTGGTGTCCAGAGTTTGTACCATAGGTCTAAGCCTAGAGGCAATTTGAGCGCATGACCAATTACGGCGATCGCTAACCAAAAAAAGGCAAACAATACTAAAAAAACATCTGCCACCAAAGCTAAATTAATCCACTTGACAAAAATATTTTCTGGCTTACTTTGGTTAGTCATAAATTAACTCATACCTCAAATAGCTATTTGTTAACTCTTTCTAAGCTTTTCCAATCAGGCTTTCGAGCAAACCCATCAGCAATACTTTGTTTGATTTCGGCGCGGACTTCATCATCAATCATAATTAGCTGCATCGCTAGATCGATGTGTTCGCGCACCCCTTTAGTATTATTTTCTAACATCGCTAGAGCTAAATTAACTCTTGATTGCGCGTCTTGAGGATTTAGCTTTACAGCTTTTTGGGCAGCTTTGAAGGCGGGATTGGGCTTACTATCCAACATATACAGCCATGCCAAACAAGCCCAAGCAGCGCTACTTTTAGGCGCGCGATCGCATACTTCTTTAAAAGCTGGAATTAGGGTGGCTACTTCTTCCCCAGCTTTGTAACGTTCTAAACTTTCTTCAAATAAAGAGCCAACGGTTTCGGTCATCGTTTCTAATCAACAAGGGGATAAGGGCAAGGCAGAAGCAAATAAAATTAACTTCTGCGCTTTTGAAGGTTCTAGACACCAAAAGACTTACCACAGCCGCAAGTTTGGGCTGCATTGGGATTAGTAAATTGAAACCCGCCCCCAATTAAAGCATTGCTGTAATCAAGCATTAAACCATAAAGGTACAACAAACTTTTGGGATCGCTAACAATTTTAAACCCATCGTAATCAAACACTTGATCTTTTTCACTGATATTACTCTCAGCTTCAAAATCCATCATGTAAGACATTCCCGAACAACCGCCTTGACGTACTCCTACACGCAAATACAAAGCATTGCCTTGTTGTTGTTGCAAGGCTTGCAGGTGTTGCAAAGCAGCTTGACTTAGTTGAATTCCGCGTTGCCCAGACTGAACTGTAGAATTTGTCATAGTTAAGAACCTGCCTTAAACTTAATAGAGAGCGCGATCGCAGCTTTTTAGTTTATTTTAGCGAGTTATACCGCTTTTAACTGTCCACAATCTTAGCTACTATCAATATTGAGAGCTTTAGTTACGAGCCTAGCTTCTTGGTGTATTAGTTTTAGCTACGGTAAACGAGTTTGCAAATAAAATTATTTAAGCTATCTGTCTTAGAATAGATTACTTAGCGAGAAACAGCGCGAATTGTTAAAAACCCTAACAAGTAAGCGTAGCTCTCAGTTAGAAGCGACACTTTTATCAAAAAACTTGCTGCTAAAACTCTCCCACAACACTTTTCCTCTCGTCTCTGGTGATTGGCTCCGTTTATGACAATGTCTTTGAATAGTGCTACCCGTCGTCGTTTACAACAATTAGACCAGATTTCGAGTGTTTGGGAGGGCGATCGCCGTCTATTTTCGCCCCCTTCCTCAGTATTGGAGCCTAATTCAGAATCCAATGGCGAGTGCATCCTTTGGGTAGACGGTTCTCAAGGCGTTGTCCGGGCGATGGATGTAGTAGCCCAAGATACAGGCCCGGAGGCAATTGTGCGGACGCTATTAAGAGCCATAGAGCATCCCAATAGCCCTGGGAAACCCGCTCGTCCCCAAAAAATTGTCGTTAGAAGCCGGGAAATTCAATTTTTCTTGCGTGGCGCTCTCCAAGAACTAGACATTGCTATTGATTATGTCCCCGAATTGCCCTTAATTGACGAACTGTACCGCAGCTTTGAAGATTCTATTGAAGCTCAAACTCCCAAATTGCCTCCCCAGTACGCCCAATCCCTCAACCAAAAAGCCTTCGAAATTTGGCATAGCGCCCCTTGGGAACTATTAGAGGAGCATCAAATTATCTCTATTGAATTAAATCAATGGGATATTGGCACTCTTTACGCTTCAGTGATGGGGATGTTGGGGATGGAGTACGGGGTTTTGCTCTATCGCTCAGAGGAGTCTTTAAAGCAATTTCGGGCAAAGGTATTGTTAGAAGAAGAAGCGCCCGGAAACTTAGAAGAAGCTTTTTTACAGCAAGACTGCTTGTTTTTGACCTTTGACAGCGATGATGAGGATGATGAAGATGATGAAGACGAAATTATCGATTTAGCCGATTTGCCTTTAGACGAACTTCAACCTTCTTTCGGTAATATTCACCCTTTAGAAGGCTTGCGCTCGGTGTTGTACGAAGAAGAAGCGCTGGCGATGTATGTGGCTTTAGATAGTCTCAATCGCTTTATTAAAGACGAACGCGATCGCCTATCGGTAGACTTAAACCTGCTTAAGCATAAGTATAAGATTTCTATTCCTTCTAGCAATGCCCAAACTAAACCAAAACCCATTGCTGTCACTGTTGCCACAATGCCAGAACTCACCGCCGAGTTAGAAGAAATGAGCTTCGATGATGATAGCGCGGAAATGTCAATAGTTCAGTCTTTACGAGATGACTTGATCCCCGAAGACTCGTTTTTAAGCTTGGGTGTAGTCTCGTGGGAAATGGTCGATTTTCTCCGCAAAGGCGCAATTTATCATCAAGAAGCCAGCAACCCCACCCAAGCGGGAGACGGACTACCAGTAATTTTAATTCAAACTTCCCGCCCCAAAGCAATGACAATCATTACTTCTATTCAAGAAGCGGGAGGAATCACAGGCATTGGGTTTAATCCTGGGGCTGACCCTTTTGAAGAAGAAAGTTACGATTTAGGCGTGTTAAAAACTGAAAAGGGCGAAATGTTCTTATTTGGCGAGTTTTTAGATCGAGATCCGGTTCACATCGCCGCGCGCAAAAAATGGGACGAACGGTGTAAAAAGACTCAGGGTTATTGCGGTTTAATTGTTGCTAGGGGGCTAATGGGTGCTTCGCGGGGAAAGCCACATTTAAAAGATATGATGGCGCTATTTGTGGGGCAAAGTCTCTCACCGAAAGATTTAGGTATTGGGATGCTGCAACTAATGCCACAACTTGAGTGATTTGGGCTGAATTAAATATTGAGCAAAGTTTCTGGTAGACGTGCAAGGACGCGCTCGAATGGTTTAGTATCTTTCAATCCTTGCGCCAGGATCAATGAACCTTGAATTTGTAAAATGGCATCTTCAGCCCTGTAATGTGCTGTTTTTTCGTCGAAGCCAGCCTCTAATAAAACCTGAGCTAAAGTATCGATCCAAAGTTTTAATGCTTGCCCAATTTGCTTGTGAAATATATCATTAGCTTCTCCTAGCACTAGCACAGCTAATATGCACGGCTTTTGACCGCAACTGTAAAGCTCATTCACTTTTTTTGTCATTTCTCTAATTCTTAGTGACCCTGGACGCTCCCTGTCGCCCAATGAAGCAATAATATTTGTCGCCAGCCAATCGTTGGTGTAATTGAGAACTACAGCAGCAATCTCTTCTTTACCTTTAGGGAAATGATGGTAAAGACTAGCTCTACCTAAACCTGTAGCCTCGGAAAGCCGCGTTAAAGTTGCACCTTCATAACCGTATTTTTGAAATACAGTTAGGAGTTGAGCAATCGTTTCGTTTTTAACCATTTTATGTATGTGTAGTAGTTCATTGCTATTTTACCGAACGTTTGATACAGTGGATTTGTACCGAACGTTCGGCTTTAACGTTCGGCTTTAAGGAGAAGAAGCAATGCTAAAACTGTACGACCTAAATTTGTCAGGAAACTGCTATAAAGTTAGGCTAATGTTGTCATTATTGAGATTAGAGCATGAGCTTGTAGCTGTTAATTTATCAGCCGGGGAAAATAAGTCGAGCGCTTTTGTGAAATTAAATCCGTTTGGACAAGTACCAATTCTCATAGATGGCGATGTAGTTATTCGAGATTCTCAAGCGATTTTGGTATATTTGGCGCGGCGCTACGGTGGTAAAGATTGGCTACCTGTGGAAGCAGAAGCAATGGCTAAAGTGGGGCAATGGTTATCGACCGCAGCAAATGAAATTCAACACAGTGTTGCCGCCGCTGCTAGGTTGCATTTTATATTTAACGCCAAGATAGATTTAGAATTAGCCCGAAGCAAAGCTTTTAAAATCCTGCAAGTTATGGACGAACACTTGCAAAAGCAAGACTAGTTAGAAGGAAATCGCCCAACTATTGCCGATATTGCTTGCTTTCCTTACATTGCCTTAGCCGCCGATGGCAAAATTGCCTTGGAAGATTATCCTCATGTAATTGCTTGGATTAGTCGCATCAATCAGCTTCCCGGTTATATAAGTATGCCAGGATTGTAAGTTATTTAGGCAAAATTATTGGGGAACTAGGCAATGATTTATCATTCGGGAGAACTTGCAGTCCAAGCGCGCTTAGGTATTCAAGCAGAAGCCGAAAGTTTAGCAAAGGCAATCGGTGGTGCAGTTGTTAAGCCAGCAATGCAAAGTTTTTTAGCTAGTCAAAGATTAGCGATCGCCAGTACAATTGATTCGAGCAACCGCGTTTGGGCTTCTTTACTTACGGGCGAACCAGGATTTTTGCAAGCCGTAGCCGAACAAATAGTAAAAATTGCTATCGACAGCGACGAGTTAAAAGAAAATTTACGCCTTATAGAGGAACTTGGTTTATTGGTCATTGATTTAGCCACCCGCAAGCGGTTGAGATTGAACGGTAAAGCCAAGTTGCAGGGCGAAAATAAGATTTATTTGCATACCCAGCAAGTATATTTCAACTGTCCTCAGTACATCCAAAAACGGGAAATTAACGCTACTCTTAATCGCGGTAAATCTAGGGTCGACATTGGAGAAACGCTATCGCCTCAGCAGCAACAATTTATCCAACAAGCAGATACATTTTTTATTGCTAGTTACCACCCCCAAGGCGGTGCGGATGCTTCCCATCGTGGCGGTTATCCAGGCTTTGTTAGAGTTTTGCAGAAAAACGAGTTAGTTTTTCCTGATTATGCTGGCAATAATATGTTTAATACTTTGGGCAATTTGGTAGAAAATCCACAAGCCGGACTATTATTTATTGATTTTGCAACGGGAGATACGCTTCAGCTTACCGGGAAAGCTGCGATCGCACTGGATAGTAAAAAAGCTTTACAATTTGCTGGTGCTAACCGTTTGGTAGAGTTTCAAATTGAAAAAGTAAAGTTTCTTACGTCGGCTACTTCCTTTCAATGGCAGTTTAAAGAATATTCCCCTTATTTACCTATGAAAACAAAACCGCAAACAGATTAAAATATGTAAAGAATACGAGCAGGGTTAAATAACTAGATGCGTGTGGCGATCGTCGGGGCAGGACTGGCTGGGCTGGCAACGGCTGTAGAATTAGTAGATGCGGGGATAGAAGTAGAAATTTTTGAATCGCGTCCTTTTGTGGGCGGCAAAGTTGGCAGTTGGGTAGACCCAGATGGCAATCATGTAGAGATGGGATTGCACGTCTTTTTTGGGAACTACTACAGACTTTTTGAATTGATGAAAAAAGTTGGAGCGTTAGAAAGCCTGCTTTTAAAGCAACATACCCATAGTTTTATTAATGAAGGCGGACACATTGGCGAATTAGATTTTCGCTTTATTACGGGTGCGCCATTCAATGGATTAAAGGCATTTTTTACTACTTCCCAGCTATCGTTACTTGATAAAGCCCTTAATGCGATCGCTCTTGGTACTAGCCCCATAGTCCGAGGCTTGGTAGACTTTGACGGGGCAATGAAAACTATCCGCAATTTGGATAAAGTTAGTTTTGCTGATTGGTTTCGCCGCCAAGGAGGGGGAAACGGCAGTCTCAAGCGGATGTGGAACCCTATTGCCTACGCCCTTGGCTTTATCGATACCGAAAATATTTCTGCTCGCTGTATGCTAACAATCTTCTTGATGTTCGCTACCAAAAGCGAAGCGTCAGTATTACGAATGCTAGAAGGTTCGCCCCACGAGTATTTGCTGAAGCCAATTGTGGAATATTTAGAAGCTAGAGGGGCAAAAATTCACACTCGCCGCCGCGTTAGAGAAATTCAGTACGCCGGAGAAGGTGAACAGACAAAAGTTACCGGGTTAGTAATTGCTAAAGGCGAAATTGAAGAAACAGTTGTAGCTGATGCCTATTTATTTGCTTGCGATGTACCGGGAATCCAGAAAATATTACCCCCACAATGGCGCAAATGGTCTCAGTTTGACAAAATTTATAAATTAGATACTGTCCCGGTTGCTACAGTCCAACTAAGATTTGATGGTTGGGTAACAGAATTGCAAAATGCCCAAAGCCGTACCCAATTAGACCATGCCGCAGGGATAGATAATTTACTATATACAGCCGACGCGGACTTTTCTTGTTTTGCAGATTTGGCTTTAACTAGCCCTAGCAATTATTACATTCCCGGAAAAGGCTCATTAATGCAACTGGTATTGACCCCAGGAGATCCTTTTATTAAACAAAGTAACGAAGAAATTGCCCAGCACGTCCTTAAGCAAGTCCATGCTTTATTTCCCTCATCGCGGGAATTAAATATGACTTGGTTTAGCGTAGTTAAACTCGCTCAGTCATTGTATCGAGAAGCTCCGGGAATGGACAAGTATCGTCCGGCGCAAAAAACACCTATAAGTAATTTCTTTCTGGCAGGGAGCTATACTCAGCAAGACTACATCGACAGTATGGAAGGTGCTACGCTTTCTGGTCTTCAGGCGGCTAAAGCAATTTTGGCTAGTGTAGAGGAAATAAAAAATCCTCAGCAATTATCTACGGTATCCTGAACAATAATAGAGGAAAACTAGATGGCTGATTGGTTAGAACATAGCGTACAGATTGAAGTAGATGCGCCTATAGATGTAGTTTGGCAGCTATGGGCAGATTTAGAGCAAATGCCTTTATGGATGCAATGGATTGATTCGGTGAAAGTTCTCCCAGACGATCCTCAACTATCGCGCTGGAAGCTAAAAACAGGTAGTTTAGAATTTAGTTGGCTATCGCGGATTACAAAAATTGTTCCTCACCAAATTATTGAGTGGGAATCAGTGGATGGTTTACCTAATCGGGGCGCTATTCGCTTTTATGATCGCCATAATAGCAGTATTGTCAAACTCTCTATTGCCTATGCAATTCCTGGGCTTTTGGGCAAACTAATGGACAACCTATTTTTAGGCAAAGCTGTAGAATCAAGCCTTAAGCAAAGTTTAGAGAGTTTCCGCGATTACGCCCAGCAACCAACATCTTCACAAGTCGAGACACAAACAAGTTGAACGTATAATAAGCGCGATCGCATTACAACAGTGCAATTGTAATAAATCAATTGCGCTTAACACAATGGTTATAATTTCGTTTAGGGCGATCGCAACTCCTAACTATTCGCCAGCATTGACATGATGATTCAATCTACTAGAAAACTCACTCTTGAAGAATTTTTTGCTTTATCAGTAAGTGATGTAGCTTGTGAATTAATTGAAGGTGAAGCAATACCAAAAATGTCGCCTAAAAGATTTCATGCTGGCGTTCAAAAAGCTCTACTAATATTAATGGATGCTTGGGCGGAAAATAGAGGCTATTTATATCCAGAATGGGCGGTACGATTAAAACGAAATGGCGAAGATTGGGTTCCTGTCCCAAACATAACTTATATTTCCTACAGTCGCCTTAACGCCGATTGGGTGGAAGACGAAGCCTGTCCGGTTGCACCAGAACTTGTAATTGAAATTATTTCCCCAGGGCAAACTTTTGGAGACTTGACCCAAAAAGCCACCGATTACTTAACTGCCGGAGTTTTGCGGGTTTGGATAGTGGATTCCCAGGCGCGTAGCTTTACGGTTTTTTACCCTGATGCGCCACCACGCACGTATAGAAAGCTATCGCTTCTAACTGACTCAATTCTAGAGAGTTTAGAATTTACTCCTCAGCAAATATTTCAACAAGCTAGGCTACCTAGTTGATTAAACAATATAGATTAGCAACATTTGTGAAGAATGCAAAATAATAGCTATTGTTTTAAATATTTACTTAACTAAAGATGCTTTCAACCTTGGCTTGCATACCTCCAAAAAAATATCTGATTTGACAATCCTTAGAAATGCAGACTACGATAGCATTATTGAGAGTTTGGTTAAACATCATGTTTACCTTATCAAAGGATAAGAAAGTTGAGAATCCTCTAGGAACAACATCGCCTAAAAAGATTTTACAAGAAATTGATGGTGGCAAAACCGATTGCGTACCTGTGAGCGAAGCTACTTACGATCCTGAGTTTGAGCAGGCGATGGAGGCTTACAAAAAAGTGAGCGGCTTATACAAAAACGCTCTACGCGAACTAGCTAAGTAAACTAACCGTCCTGAGTTTGAGCAGGCGATGGAAACTTACAAAAAAGTGAGCGGCTTACACAAAAATGCCCTACGCCGAACTAGCTAAGTGAAAGAACCGTTTTGGCTTGATGAGCGGATGGTCAAAGCCTTCCATGAAGAACAAATTTGTATGCATGGAGGGCTGTCAGGCATTAGAGACGAAAGTATGTTAGCAGCAAGTTGTGCTAGAGCCAGACATTTATTTGCTTATGTCAATACCGCTACCTTATTTGATTTGGCTGCGGCTTATGGTTACGCTTTTGCTAAAAACCATGCTTTTGTGGATGGCAATAAAAGGGTAGCTTTTATTTCAATACTTACTTTTCTCTATTTGAATGGGTTTCTGCTTCAAGTTCCAGAAATGGAAGCGGTTTTAGTTATTAGTCGTCTAGCATCAGGCGAAGAAACACAAGAATCTATATCAGAGTGGTTAGCTAAAAACTCGCTAAAACTTAGTTAACTAAGCGCTAAAACCTGTCTTTCATCCCTCGCAGCCGAGCAAAAGTTTGGACTGGATCTTTGCTATTAACGGCAGTTTGCAAGGCTGGTTGTTGCCAACGCAAAAATGGATTAGTGAGCTTTTCTAACCCTAAATTAGAAGGAATAGTTGGTTCATGGCGGCTACGGGCGGCTTGAGCGGCTGCAAAACGAGTGTTCAAGTCGGGGTTGGTACTGTCTACAGTTAGAGCAAATTTGAGATTGTTTAAGGTGTACTCGTGGGCGCACCATATCCGCGTATCATCGGGTAAAGCTTGCAACTTGCTTAAAGACTCCAACATCTGCGTTGGCGTACCTTCAAATAGTCTCCCGCAACCGCCAGCAAATAATGTATCGCCACAAAATAACTCTCCGCTTTCGGTGGCTGTGGCGGGGAAGTAGTAGGCGATATGGGCGCGGGTATGTCCGGGAACAAAAAATACAACGCCCGTGCGATCGCCAAAATTTACGTGATCGCCTCCGCTTAAAAATACTTGCTGTCCAGGTATTCTACTGCGATCTTCAGCGCCACCATAAACTACAACATCCTGAAAATGTTCTATTAACTGCTGGTTTCCGTCTACATGGTCGTGGTGATGATGAGTATTGAAAATTGCAACTAATTTAGCGCCTAATTGTTGCAATTGCTCGATTACAGGTTCTGCAATGGCGGGATCGACTACCGCCGCAGTGTTTTTTTGGCGATCGTGCAACAGAAAAATGTAATTATCTGTAAGTACGGGAATGCGAATTACGTCCATAATTACCTAGCGCCAAGAATCTAAATCTAAGGATTCAAAACCTTTCTTTTCGACAAAAGACAACATACTGCCTAGCTGATACCATACCAATAAACCAATTAACAAAGTTAAAGGTGCAGCCGTAGCCGTTGCTAACCAACTAGGAAAACCAAATATTTCTAATCCCGCCGATAAAAATACTAAGATTCCAACATTGATACCTAAGTAAGGAATAATTAATTGTCCGGTAGGTAATTGCGCCTTAGTTGCGGCGGCGCGGGCGCTTGACCAGTTTGCCACAATTAGTTTTAAGGTAGCCGCAAAAGCCGTACCCGCAGCGAGGGCGATCGCAAATCCGGCAAACATTAAAAAATACGGCGGTTCGGGATAATAAGACATGGTAATTTCTAGTTGGTGATTAAGGGAAGTTATTTAAGCTTTACTTACCTGATTTGCCATTAAAAGCATTAAAAACAGGTAAAATTGCGGCGGTGCGCTCTTTTGAAAAATCGCTTAAAGCACCGAGGGCTACATCAAATAGTCGATTTGGCTGTAATTCGTCTTTAATCAAATTCCACAGACTTTGGACTTCTGCTGTATGTAGGCGATCGTCTTCAGTTAAAGCAAGAAGTAGTTGCTGTCTCAAATACTGTCCTTCCTCTGATAGTAAAAACTGTAAACCCATCTGCGCTGTAGGTAATAAGTCAAAACTATTGTCGGCGCGGGCGATCGCAATTAAGTCTTCTAATCGCTCCCACTGAAACTTACCATTTTTAAATAATAAATTCAGCAACCGTCGTCGTAGTGGGGGAGTTTCTCCTTTTAACAAGCGCTTGGCGATGTATGGGTAAGCAACTTCAACGATTTTGAAGTCAGGGTTTAAGCTTAAAGCAATTCCTTCTTGCGTTACTAATGAGCGAATAATTAAAGCAAACTGTGCTGGGACGCGGAAAGGATATTCATACATCAACTCCGAGAAGGAGTCTGTAATAGTTTTAAAATTGAGACTGCTAACACTTGCGCCCATCGCATTAGTGAGGACGGCTTCTAAAGCGGGTACAATCGGGCGAATATCGGTATTTGGCGCTAAAAATCCTAGCTTGACGTAATCTTCCGCTAACTCGATGTAGTCTTGATTGACTAAATGCACCAACGCATCAACTAAAGTTTCTTTCATTTCCTCGGTTAGCTGATCCATCATCCCGAAGTCAATGTACGCCATTCGACCGTCAACGGTAGCAAACAAATTACCTGGATGGGGATCAGCGTGAAAAAATCCATGTTCTAGCAACTGCTTCAGCCCAGAAGTTACGCCAATTTCAATAAGTTTATCTCGGTCGAGTCCGGCTTGCTTAATGCTCTCTGTATCGGTAAGCTTGAAGCCGTTTATCCACTCTAAAGTTAAGACGCGGAGGCTAGTATAGCGCCAATAAATAGATGGAACTTTGACGCGGGGATCGTCGCGGAAATTTGTAGCAAATTTCTCGGCGTTGCGACCTTCATTTAAGTAATCAATTTCCTCAAATAATTTTGTCCCAAACTCATCCACAATTGTTTGCAAATCGTGACCAAGATTGAGTGGAAGCCAAGGGGCAAGCCAACCCGCCGCCCAACGCATTAAATATAAGTCTAGGTTTAAAACTGGGCGTAAGTTGGGGCGTTGTACTTTTACCGCTACTTCTTCCCCACTATGCAAACGGGCTTGATATACTTGTCCCAAACTGGCGGCGGCTACAGGACTGGGGGTAATTTCACTGTAGACTTCTTCTAAGGGGCGACCTAATTCTTTTTCTATAGTTTGAAATGCGATCGCATTACTATAAGGTGGCAACTGATCTTGCAGCTTAATTAATTCTTCTAAAAAGTCTTTTCTAATTAAATCCGGGCGGGTTGATAGTGCTTGACCAACTTTAATAAACGTTGGTCCTAAACGAGTAATTATTTTTCGTAGTTGCGTAGCCCGCAACGGCTGATTTTGTTCAGCTTTGCCCAACCACTCATCGGTTTTCATCCCCACAATAAAGCCCGAAAAATACCAAATAATAGTTAAAATCCGTCCCCATACTAGCCAAGGACGGAAACGGTAATATTTTACAAGCGCTTCAGGGCTGTAGCGCCGATTTTCTTGACCAATTTGATACTGACCCACGCCTCGATCTGCCTCTCAAACGGAGAATTGTACTTTTATTGTGGTTTTTTAGCTAAAACTAGGTACCTTTTTTAGTTATGACCACTTACATTTATGTCTTTTCCTTAATTATAGTATTTAAAAGTACAAAGTATTTATAAGAAAAGTAACAAATACCTACGGAGTTCAATTGACTCTACTGAGCTAGTATTGATTGCTTTATTGGCAAAAATCATTCTGGAGCATTACCGTTCCAATTTATCGGCTTTGGTAGTGGCGTTGCAATGTCTTGTAGATAATGGCAAAGAACTTTGTACTATTGCAGGTGTTTGATGTAATTCCTGTGCGAGAACTTGAAACTCGTCTCCAGCAGAATCAAGAAGTAAGTAGTCTAGATTACGATTTTCTCTCCAATGTTTCTCTAAGCATTCAAGATATTGTTGAAAAAAGAACTCAAAAGGATATCTTGAATTGGATTAACGCTAACGATCCAACGGCTCAACTTTTAGCTGATACGACAACGGAAACCTCTGGTTTAAACATCATCAGTACGAATACTACCGTCGGGCGCAATAGTTTCATAAAAGATACAGTCCATACAATCACTCAGACTGAATTCCCTAGCCCCCGTAAAATCGACATAGGCGAGGTTGCATCTTTTAAAGCTGGTTTCACTAAGATCGGTGTTTTTGAAGATGGCAGATTTCAGATCGAGATCGTTAAAGACAACTTGCCCGAACGTAGCATAGGTAAAATCAGCCCCTGGCATATAGCAATCGGCAAAACCCCGTTCATACATACGGGCGTAGAGGAATTTAGCAAAGCTCAAGTCACATCCGCTAAACCCACTAGAATCGAAGTAGGAGTTGGAGAAGTCGGCTTGCTGGTAAATAATTCCTTTATCAACTCTGTCATTCCAGTGGGCTTGAATTTTCCTGCCAGTTTTATCTCGTTCTCCTCCAGCGTACTTTCTAATCAATTCTTCACTATAGCAACCAACATTTGGTCAGATTTACTCAACCCCAAAGCGCCTCTTAATATTACATTCCAAATTACTAACCTCCCCAACGGTCAACTAGCTGAAGCTCAAATTGCCAGTTTTGACGCTTCGGGACTGCCCGGCGCAGCGACGACGATGCCAACGACAAAGGCTGGTTTATAGATTCAACTCCCTTAGATAACAGTGAATTTGCTTCTAGCAACGCAGCCAACTATTTTCAAGCTGATGTCAATTCCGCAGCCTATGGAAAGATAAAGTAGTCCTGCTTATTCCCTCAATGCTCTACCAGTGATTGACAACATCTCTAAGTTTCTCATCGAACAATATTCCACAGAGTTTGCAGCTTGGTTGTTAGGGGAGTCTATGACTTTAACTACCATCAATCCCACCGAACTCAACGTAGAACCCATTAGAGCCGATTCAGTAATGCTATTGCAATCAACTGATGTTATTCTCCATACGGAGTTTCCGATGGCAGATTATTATCTGCGCTTAAAACGCAAGTTTCCAGAGCAAACTATTCAACAAGTAGTAATTTACCTCAAAAGGACGAGTTCGGATTTAGTTAGACAGACAAGCTATCAAACTCCCGTAATGACTCACCAGTTTCGCGTTATTCGCTTATGGGAAGAACCAGTGGAAGTGTTTTTGAATAGCCCAGGATTGTTGCCTTACGCCGTACTAAGTCGCGCACCAGAGAAAGAAAGCGTTTTAGCGCTGGTGGTGCAAGAGTTAGAGCAGATTACCGATCCTAGAGAACAGAGTAATTTAGTAGCCGCGACAAGTATATTAGCAGGATTAGAATTAGAGCAACAGACAATTCGACAATTAATCAGGAGTCCAGTAATGCGCGAGTCTACGATGTATCAATTTATTTTACGCGAAGGTCGGGCGGAAGGACTGGAACAGGGTTTAATCCAAGGTCGTACCGTTGGAGAGAGAGCATTAGTTCTTAAGCAACTTAACCGGAAGTTGGGTAGCTTACCACCAGAATTGATTACAAAAGTCAGCGCTCTAAGTCTTGAGAGATTGGAGGTTTTGGGTGAGGCTATGTTTGATTTTACAAATGTTAGGGACTTGGAATCTTGGTTAGGATAGTGTGATAGCGCAAGCGCCCGGTTACGGGCTTCGTAACTCTTTGACAGTTCAGCATTCTACTAACGCCATAAATTCCCTGTCGAACTGCTGGAGATTTAGTGCGATCGCACGCTTGAGATTCATCACTTAACTACTAGCTGATTTAGCCTCCAAACTTTCTAAACGGCTTAGGAGTTGCTGATTGTCTTTTTTTAGTTGGTCGAGTTCTTCGCGCAGTTGCTTTGTAGCTTGCTCTGAACCAACTTTTGCTTGTACTTGTTGCACGGCTTCTTGGGCCATGCGCCGTACTCTACCATCGGGTGTTTGGCTGGCTAGAGCATTCAAAATCGCCGCCGCTTTGATAGTTTCCATTTGTCCTAAAGCTACAACTACCGAAACTTGGGTTAAGAAAAATGTTTCTAGGGATAACTGGTCTAAACGTTCTAAGATTCGTTCCAAATTCACCGGATTTTGACCCACAGAAACTGTGCCTAATGCCCGAATACCAGCCAGACGAAGGGCTTGGGGAACTCCGGCTTTAGTGTACTGCAAAATAATATCAAGCGCTTCGGAGGAAGTTTTTAACTGACTTAGCCCAGAAATTGCCCCCGATCGCACAACTTCGTTCCAACCTGCTTTTTCTAGTACAATATTAAGCAGTTTAATAGTTTTTTTCTCTTTTGATTTCTCATCTAAATTTACTGATGCGATCGCACCCATCGCTCTAGCCGCCGCCGCTTCAACGTAGTAACTAGGATCGCCATTTTTAACAAAAGGTTTAATTGCTTTGTAACTAGCATTAGTTTTAATTTGCGCCAGTGCTTCAATTACCGCCCGACGAACTAAAGCATTTTCATCTTGCAAACCCGCTACCAAACCATCAAAAGCTTGGTCTAGCTTGACTGTGGCTAAATTTTTAGCGATTTCAAGCCTCACCCCCCAAAAGGCATCGCTCTTTAGAGCTTTAGTCAGCGCCTTGACTGCCTCTAGTCCGCCTTTAGTTGCGATCGCTATTGCTGCATAAATCCGCGAAACGGGATCTTTGTCAAATTGTAATTGTGCTTGTAATTCGGGTAAAGCATATTCTAAAGCTACAGTTTTTAAGTAATTATTTCCGGCATCAAAGCTAATAAAGTGAGGCTTTTCAGCTAAAGGAAAGTAAAAACTTTGTTCTCGTTCGTAAATTCGCACCGGGAAGGTTTTAAACTCTGTTGGCTTTCCTTCTTGGGTATAGCCAAACGCAATTGGAATTTTTAGATCGAATAAATCAGTATTACTACCTTCTTTAACTTGGGTTTGAGTAACCGTAACTTTGGCTAGTTTGCTGTCGGAGTCCCAAGAATAGGCAACTTTAAAATCGGGATGTCCGCCACGATAAACATACTGATCGAATAGAAATAGCAAGTTGCGCCCAGAAGCCTTTTCAATGGCGCGTAATAAGTCAATAGTTTCTACAGTTTTGTGGGCATTATCTCGGACAAAAGTTTGAATTGCTTGCCAAAACAGATCGTCACCCAATTCGGCGCGAATCATATGGTACACACAAGAACCTTTTTCGTAGAGATGGCGATCGTATAATTCAATCGCTTCTCGGTAAATATGGGTAACAATCGGGCGACGGTAACGGCTGCTATCTTCTGCTAAATAGTTACGGGCTTCAAGCAAACGGTAATAAGCCGCTTCTTGATTTCCATACTCCTCTTGCGTCCACATAACTTCAGAGTAAGAAGCCATCCCTTCTTTAATCCAAGCGTGTGACCAATGTTTAATTACTACCAAATCGCCAAACCATTGATGAGCAAGTTCGTGAGCAACCAAGCTTTCGGTATTACGATTATCTAAAGCCGCTCTTTCATCCAGCAAACAGCGATCGGTTAGCAAGGTAGTAGAAGTATTTTCCATCCCGCCAAAAATAAAATCATCAACGCAGACTTGGGCGTATTTAGGGAAAGGATATAAGTAGCCATACTTTTCGCTGAAAAACTCAATCATCCGGGGAGTTTTGCCCATGCTGCGCCGTGCGTCTTCTTCCCTGCCTTTTGCCACGTAGTAAGTTACGGGTTTTCCTTGCCATTCGTCTTCAATTTCGGCAAAATCTCCTACAGCCAAAGTCATTAAATAAGTAGGATGTACTTGCTCTTGCAACCAGTGATAAATTGTCGATTTGCCGTCTTCTTTAGTTTCAACCAAGCGTCCGTTAGAAATAGCTTTCATATTATTAGGTACTCGGACTCTAATTTCTGAAGTGGCTAATTGTCCTGGGTAGTCAAAGCAAGGAAACCAATAGCGGGAATCTTCATCTTCTCCTTGCGTCCAAACTTGGGTTGGTTTATTAGGGTAATGGTCGTCTGGAATAATGAAGTAAAGTCCGCGTTGGGGTTTCTCTACCAAATAGGCGATCGCAATTTTTATTACTTTCCCGACTTCGGTTGCTGTTTCTAAACGAATGTCTAACTTAGCATCGTCATAATCAAAGCTTTGTGGTGTCCCATCAATGTCTACCGACTGGATATTGAGATTTACTGCGTCTAATGATAAGCGATTAATCCCTGTGGTTATTGGTTTAAGTGTGATCGTGCAGATCCCTGTATAGCTTTGATTGGGGATATCTAAATTAAGGTCTAAAAAAATATGCTCGACTTGTCCAGGGCGATCAGGGTTATAGTGAGGTTTTGCCCCTGGCAACTCAAAAGACTTGTGGCTGTTATTTTCCGAATCAAAATAAGAATCAGACATAGTTAAGGGTAAAGAATATTAGCTAGATTCTAGTTCCACCATAAAGCTTTTTAGTTATGCCAGAAGTAACAACCAACTAATTAATTTTGGCTTTGAAACGGATAAAACCGTAGGAACTAGCAGGCGTACCAGAACCCGTAGCATTGGGAACAGTGCCTATATTAACCACCACTGCACCGTTGCCATTTGGCATTCCTTTACAAGCAACAGGAAAGTTAGAAGTGTAAAATTGACCGCGATCGCCATCAACACATTTCCCTGTAAAGAAACCCAGGTAACTTTGTCTTTACCTACGGCATCTTTTTGTACCATTTTTTGTCGGCGGTTAGGCGCAACTGTACTTTGGGTTAAGCTTGGACATTTTGCACCAAAATATTTTGTGGTGTCGTAGCTGCAATTCCAGGAATGCTACTAAAAGGTACAGATACGAGCATTGCTGCTAAACCGATGATTGATAAACGTTTCATTTTTATAACCTATGTATGTAAATTGATTGAAGGTAAGCAAAAATCAGTTAAAGCTAGGGACACAACATACTGTGTCCCCTAAAGCTCTAACTACTACGTTGAGGGTATCAATCTGACCAAAGCCTGGAGTCCCACTTGCGTCATTATCTCGACCCCAGTTGTTGGGTAATACTGTACCGTTTTCAGTAATAAAAATGTTATTAGCATTCAATCCGAGACTGCCTGAACCAGTGGCAGGAACGCTAGAGATGTTGGTATAGGTAATTTGGTACTCAACGCAGTTTCTTGGTGCGGGAGTTCTTGGTGCGATACTGAATAGTTCTTGACCCGCAGGGAAGGCTGGCCCAAATCCTGGAACTAGACGCGATTTCTTCAATAGGCGCAAGAATCCGACATAAACGCGATCGATGCTAGTGTTGAAAGCCTCTCCAGTATCAATTATTCCGTTACTGTTGGTATCAATAAAGGCGCTTACTGAGACTGGGTAGCCATGTTCTGGCTCGCCCGGTTCAAGACTTACTCTATCGGTAGATAAGACAGTACCTAATATTGCTGGCTTCTCTTTCACCGTTGGCTGGAGCAGTATTCGGAGGATTTTCACCAGCCAAAGTATTGTTGTCTGCGGTAAACACGCTACCGGGAGTATTTAAGTAAGCGACGTTTCGAGCCGCCGAAGGATTTGTGTCACCCAAGGTAACGCTAATGCCACTACTGACGGAACCTACTAATACCGGAACTCGTACCCGCACTGATGCACCGGGCTGAATTTGTCTAGAGGTGAAAGAACCACTAATATTTGTAAAACTTATTTCACCAGGCTGTTGATATTGTATGGCGCCGGAAATTGTGCCAGAACCCGAAATGGTAGCGGCGTTAGGAATAACAATTGTTGTAGGCTCGTTACCAACGTTGGTGACATCAAAATCAAAGAAGATCGTGTCATTAGCTTGGATGCCCGTTGTTGCAGGAGTGAAATCTACCACTCCCACCGGGTTAATATAGAGGTCTGCAATCTCAGCTACGGTAATAGTTACAGCGTTGGAACTTGCATTTAACGCTGTACCAGGGTTGTTCGCATCATTATAAGTAGCCGTTGCCGTGTTGCTAATAGCTGTATTGGCGCTGGTAGGAGTTGGGGCTGTCTGGGCTAATACAGAGGAGGCAATTTAAAAAGTGCCGCCGACAAGCAAAGCTGCTGTTAGTAATTGACGGTAAAGATTTTTTCATTAGGACGCACTAAGATTAGATAGTTTGAAAACAAAGGAAATTAGCAAATATAGAAATAGTAAGTTTTGGTGTATGGATAAATACACCTGAGTACCAAAAATTGCCTTACTAAAAGTCGATGGGGGAAGGCGGTTAGCCCAAAGATTGCTAGAGGTTAAGTCAAATAGCTATGTAGGCTATATAATCATCTTTCCCGATCTGCCTAAGAATCAAATCAAGGTAATTACTGGACTTTTATAAAAGGCGGAAGTTAATACTGGTGAAAATACTGATTCTAAGGAGGTGTATGTGAAGGTTGAAGCTTTTGTTGTTTTGGCGATCGCTAGATAATTTTCTACTCAATACCCTAATAAATAAGTAAAGCTAGAAAATCCCTAGATGCAAATTAATCTATGTCGGATACACCTTGGCAAGTTTTGTTAGAAAAATCTCTTACTCATCACCGTAATATTACGGAGGCGCGTTATTTGCAGTTGGCAACAGTTACAGCAGAAAATCGCCCCGCCAACCGCAGCGTAGTATTTCGAGGCTTTTATGGAGATAAAGATTATTTAAAGTTTGTCGTTGATAGTCGTAGCGAAAAAGTCCGCCAAATTGCCGTACATCCTTGGGCGGAGGCTTGTTGGTACTTTACCCGAACCCGCGAACAATTTAGATTTAGCGGTTTGCTACACTTAATACAAGCAAATAATGCAGACTTGGCTTTACAACAAGCTCGTCAAGCAAGTTGGCAAGAACTTAGCAATAGTGCAAGGCTACAATTTGCCTGGGCTGATCCTGGAAAACCTAGAGCCGAGGATGCTGACTTTGCAACCCATCCCTCTCCTGTGTTAGAGCCATTAGCTAATTTTTGCTTGTTATTATTGGAACCAATGCAGGTAGATTACTTGAACTTAATAGGCAATCCGCAAAATCGATATATATACAGTCGTAATGATGGCTGGAGTGTAGAAGAAGTTAATCCTTAACTGACTGTAGAGACGTTGCATTGCAACGTCTCTACATTTTAAAAATTGCTGTACTGAGCGATCGCACTAACAATTTTTTCTAATACTTCAGCTATTGGTATACTCCCCAGTTCCCCAGAAGCGCGGGTGCGGATGCTAAGGCTATTTGATTCTACTTCTTTAGCTCCTACTACCGCCATAACGGGGATTTTGTCTTTTTCGGCGTTGCGGATCAGTTTGCCCAAACGCTCGTTACTGGTATCGGCTTCTACTCGGATACCGCGCGATCGCATCAATGCTGCTACTTCTATTGTAAAATCTCTTTGGGCATCACTCACAGGTAATAATCTTACTTGTACGGGTGCAAGCCATAGAGGAAAGTCCCCAGCGTATTCTTCAATTAAAATCCCAATTAGACGTTCCAAAGAGCCAAAAGGCGCGCGGTGAATCATTACCGGGCGTTTGCGCGTACCATCTTCGGCTACATACTCCAAATCAAATCGCTCTGGCAAGTTATAGTCTACTTGTACTGTACCTAACTGCCACTCTCTTTCTAAGGCATCGCTAAAAATAAAGTCAAGTTTAGGCCCATAAAAAGCAGCTTCGCCAATACCTTCAAAATGCTCCATTCCCAGCTTTTCTACCGCACGGCGAATTGCTCCTTGAGCTTTTTCCCAAGCTTCATCAGAGCCAATGTACTTATCGGAAGTTGGATCTCTAAAACTTAGCCGTGCTTTAAAGTTCTTCAGTTGCAAGCTTTTAAACACTGACAAAATTAAATCTACAACATTGAGAAATTCATCATCTAATTGTTCTGGAGTGACAAATAGATGCGAGTCATCAACCGTAAAGCCACGTACTCTAGTTAAGCCGCCAAGTTCTCCCGATTGTTCGTAACGATAAACCGTGCCAAACTCCGCTAAACGCATTGGTAGTTCGCGGTAGGAGCGCAATTCGCTTTTGTAAATTTGAATGTGAAAAGGACAGTTCATTGGTTTGAGAACAAAACCCTGTTCGGCGGCGGCGGCTAGTTCATCCTCCGCCATCAACGGAAACATATCTTCTTTGTATTTCTGCCAATGTCCAGAGGTTTTAAATAAGTCTACTCTGGCAATATGGGGGGTTACTACGGGCAAATAACCGCGTTTTAACTGCTCTTGTTGCAGGAAGCTTTCCAAAGTGCTTCTTAATACCGTTCCTTTGGGTGTCCATAAAGGCAAACCTGGCCCAACCTCATCAGAGAAGATAAATAAGCCTAATTCTTTCCCTAGTTTGCGATGATCGCGTCTTATTGCTTCTTCTTTACGCCGCTTGTACTCGGCTAGTTGTTCGGGATTTTCCCAAGCTGTAGCATAAATGCGCTGCAACTGAGCTTTAGTTTCATCTCCGCGCCAATAGGCTCCTGCAACGCTTTCAAGGGCGATCGCTTTGGGGTTCAATTCGCTAGTATTTTCTAAGTGTGGCCCCGCGCACAAGTCCCACCATTCTTCGCCTAGGTGATAAATTGTAATTGGCTCCTTAATGCCTTCTAATATCTCTAATTTGTAAGGCTCGTTAAGTTCTTTAATACGGCTAGTTGCTTCAATGCGGTTTAATTCTTCACGAATTACAGGCAACTTGCGATTAATAATTTTCACCATTTCTTTTTGGATGGCTTTAAGATCCTTTTCTGTAAAGGGTTCTGGGTTGTCAAAGTCATAATAAAACCCATTTTCAATCGCAGGGCCGATAGTTACTTGTGCTTTGGGAAACAGCTTTTGTACCGCCATTGCCATCACATGAGACGCAGTATGGCGAATTTTGTGCAATTGGGGGGATTCGCTGCTACGAGGCAAATACATTTTTTCTGGTTGTTCGGGAGATATAGAGTCTGACATCGGCAAATTTATTTTGGTTGGCTAGGACGAGAGGCAGTTTTGTTTACAGGGCGATCGCTTACTTTTTGCCTTGGTTTGAGTACATTTACTTATACCATTAGACAGATTTATGAGTTTTCACTGTTTCTATTTTATCTAAGCGATCGCCTGTCTTACTGCCCAATTATTGTAAATGCAAGTCTCAAAAAGCTTGTCTTGGCTCAATCTCAGTGCAAAAATGCCATTTTTAAATTAAAGTTAGTTGCAGATTATTAAGAAACTTAAATTAAGTTAATATAGAGGGGGAAAATACTAATCTATTTTTTATTCATGCTGAACTCAAACTTGCCGGAGCCAGAATTGCTTAAGACTGTGCTAAAGCCACTTTTGCAAGATTTTCATTACTGGTTTGGGCGCAGTATTGCATTGTTGGAAACTGAGAAAGTTGATTTTTTGACCCCGGAGGGGCAATCAGATTTGTTAGAGCGTGTCAAGCAGGCAAAACAAGAAGTAAGTGCCGCGCAAATTATGTTTGAAGCTACGGGAGAACAAGTAGGCATTGAAATGGCTGCTTTAATGCCTTGGCATCAATTGGTAACAGAATGTTGGAAAGTAGCAATGCGCCTACGTTTGCAACACTCTAGCGGGGAACCAGAGCAAGAAACCTAAATAAAATCTCAAAACGCTCAATAAATTATTATTGAGTGTTAAATAAGTTAATACACCTTTTGAACGACTTTTTAACCCGACTGCCTTAGAGGACAACGCAATGTTACACCTACTTTACATTTTAGCTTTTACAATTCTTGCTTTGATTGCTGTGAGCAATTTGATTCGCAACTTGATCGTGTTTAGTGTTGAAGGAGATGGCGTTTACTCTAAAGGGCAGTCGTCAAGTTATGCTCGTGGTCGTTCAGGCTCAAAATTGGTGCGCTCTGTTCCTCATCCAGAATTTTTAGATAGTACAGGCAATATAATCAAAGACCCTCTGTTGGTTATGCGCTCCATCGACGTTCAAGATGCCCGCGCCCACTTAGATGCGCTTTATGAAGCGTCTCCTGGCTACAGTAGTGAAATTGATCAAGAAAATTAATTATATTTATTAGGTTTAATCAATACCCTAGCTTTTTAAGGCGAGGGTATTTTGTTGTAATTTACCAAAATTTCTCCAGTTTTTTAGGCAAAAAGATAACATAAAGCGTCGCTACATCTAGTTATCAAGTCTAGAAATGTTTTTTGCCGTAAATAAAAGTGTTATTTACTACGCTTCTAAATCTTTTACTAACTTAGGCGCTCCATCCGTCAAAATTTCCTGTCCTGTGGCTGTAACCAATACATCATTCTTACCCATCTCACAATTATTTGACGCGCTACCAGAATTTTAAGGATAATACAGAGAAATACAACGTCTCTACATCACATCCCACGCCTGCATTTTGTACCCATAGGCAAAACTTTCTGGGTGTAAAATCTCTGCCAAAATTTCTACTGAATCGACCAATCTAGGGCCCGGACGGTTGAAGTAAGAATTACCATCAGTGATGTACACTCTCCCACTTTTTACCGCCTGGAGATTTTGCCATTCGGGACGATTGGTTAATGCCACTGCTTCGGCGCGAGTCCGCTCTAAATCGAACCCACAAGGCATAAATATAATTACATCAGGATTTGTGGCAACTAAAGTTTCCCACGTTACTTGAGGCGCATTCTTACCAGCAACGCTAAATAAACATTGTCCACCCGCAAAAGTTACTAATTCGGGAATCCAATTGGCTGCAATCATTAAAGGATCTGTCCATTCTATACAAGCAACGCTTGGGCGTTCCATAATCGAGAGTTGTTGAGTTTTTTGGGCGCAAATTTTTACTCGTGCTTCCAAGTTTTCTAATAAGCGCCTAGATTCAACTCCTAAGTCATCCGCGACTCTCTCAATATCTGCCCAAAGATCGGTAATTACGTTTGGTTGCAAAGAAATAATTTTTGGGTGCATATCTCCTAAGTTTGCTACCGCTTTTTCTACTTCAGCGAGGCTAACGGCACAGACATCGCACTGATCTTGAGTTATTATGTGAGTCGGTTGTAACTGTTGTAAAGTATCAATTTTTATTTGATAAATGCTTAAAGCAGATTGCACAATACCAGTAACATCATCGTGGATTTTTCCACTAGGCTTTTTTGAGTCTAAACGCGCTTCGGTACACACTGGACGATTCTGAATTTCTGGAGGATAGTCGCACTCGTGACTGCGCCCAACAATTGCCGAATTTAGTCCCAACGCCGCTACAATCTCTGTAGCGCTGGGAAGCAAAGAGACAATTCTTAAATTTTGTTTATTCATATTTTTTTGACTGCTGTTTTAAAATTTGCTTAGATATCCTAAATTTACTTCATACTACCTGATTAGTTTTTGAAAATTTACAACGCTTATAATTAAATTTTATTTTCTAATATTAACAAAACATTCTATCACTTTTAA
>QQTW01000247.1_pt1 | contig 32948 bp, 24 predicted proteins | sample 1904831 | NCBI WGS metagenome assembly QQTW01 (sample SAMN09435610, study PRJNA476489) | Subsurface metagenome, whole genome shotgun sequencing project.
GTTGGATGTTACCCCTCACTGACAAATCGAAGACAAGAATCGGAATATTATTTTCTTTACATAAAGCGATCGCCGTACTGTCCATTACCCGCAAATCTTGCGCGAGGACGTGGACGTAATTGAGCGTCAAGTAGCGTTTTGCTTGGGGATTGACCTTCGGATCGCTATCGTAGATTCCATCTACCTTAGTGGCTTTAAAAATCACCTCTGCGTCGATTTCCGCCGCCCGTAAAGCGGCGGTAGTATCGGTAGTAAAAAAGGGATTTCCCGAACCCGCGCCGAAAATCACCACTCGTCCCTTTTCCAGGTGACGAATAGCCCGCCGCCGAATATAAGGTTCTGCTACTTCTTGCATCGCGATCGCCGTTTGCACCCGCGTCTGCACTTCTAGGCGTTCTAAGCAGTCTTGGAGAGTTAAAGCATTCATCACCGTAGCAATCATGCCGATATAGTCTCCTGTTGCCCGATCCATGCCTGCCGCCGACGCTTTTACCCCACGAAAAATATTTCCGCCACCTACTACAATAGCGACTTGAACGCCGCTATTGACAATTTCGGCGATTTCTGTGGCAATTTCTTCAACTATGCCAGGATCGATGCCATAGCCCAGGTTGCCCATGAGAGCTTCACCGCTCAATTTTAGGAGAATGCGTCTGTAAGGTTTACCCATGCCACCTATTGGTTTATTTCAGTTCTCGCCTCCAACTTAAGATAGCAGTAGAGCGGTGCATTTTTATATTTGCTTTTTAACTTCTCCCAAATCCTAGCGCCACTGAACTATGCTACCTACAGTTTCCGTTGCGGTTGTTGCAATCTCCTCACCTTTTAGCAAAGAGGCGATCGCTAGAGTTAAATATTCATTTTTTACGCTATCGGCTTGGCTATTATCGTCAATTGCTCCCCGGTAGCGCACTTTACTTGTAGCATCTAGCAAAAACACCATCGGAATTGTCGTTGCGCCAAAACTGCGCGTCACATCTTGTGTTGAATCCCACAAATAAGGAAAATTTAATTGCTGTTCGCTGGCAAACTTTTTCATGTTTTCAAAGCTTTCTTGTGGCTCTTGATTGCCATCGTGGGGATTGATGCCAATGAGCGTAAAGCCTTGTCCTTGCATAGAGCTTTGCAACTTTTTAAGTCGCTCTATATACATTTTGACTTCTGGAGCAGTATTTGCCATAAACACAACTGCCACAGCCTTAAACTTTTCTAAATAACGAGCTAAATGGTGAACTTGCGAGTCTACGCCTCTAATTTCAAAATCTGGTGCGTAGCTACCAATAGCTGTCGGAGTTAATTCTAAAGAAGTCATTTTTTTAGGTAATAAATTTACAAATAAGTTGATGCAGTCAAGGACTGATATCCAATCAGTTTATAAACTAATTTCGCTGCTGTAAATTGTGAAACTACTGAATCTACAATTGGTGCTAATTCCATTACATCGCAGCCAATAACTTGACGAGTAGCAAATATTTGAGCTAAAAACACCGTCAGTCCGTACCAAGTCAACCCTCCAGGTTCGGGCGTACCAACCCCAGGAATTAAAGTTGGATCGATTCCATCTAAGTCAATAGTTAAAAATACCTTTTTTGTAGGAATAGAAGAAATCGCTTTTTCAATCCAATCAGGATTTTTGGCAATATCCCGCGCCCGAAAAACTGTGAGATTTTTCTCTTTAATTAAATCTGCTTCTTCCTTACAAATTGCTCTAATTCCAATTTGGACTGTCGGCAAACCCATATCGACAATTCGCCGCATTACGCAAGCATGATTGTGAATAGAGCCTTCGTATTCGTGGCGCAAGTCGCCATGAGCATCAATTTGAACTACTGTAAAATTTTCCTGTGGGTAAGCTTGACGGTAAGCGGCTACAACTCCCGTTGTAATGCTATGCTCTCCCCCTAATGCGATCGCAAACTTATTATTTTTAATTAACTTAAAAACTGTTTCTTGAGTAACTTGCAGCATTTCCTCGGCGGTAATAGCCGAATTGCGAGTATCGGCGATCGCATTTGCTGTATAAATTCCTACTTCATTGCAAGTTTCTTTATCCAATTCTTCATCGTAATATTCTACTTGTTGCGACGCTGCTAAAATTGCATCGGGGCCGTTTTCGCAACCGCGACGATAGGTAGTAGTTGCTTCGTAAGGAATTGGTAAAATAACTACTTTTGCTTGCTCGTAAGCATTTGCAGCTACCTCCGTTCCCAAAAATGGCGCTGTCAAAGTAGAAGTTTGTCCGCTCATAACTTTTTAGATAATATTTATAACTTTAACAATTAATAATTAAATAAATAGTGAGGAGTATAAGCCCCTCACTCCTCACACCACTAAGATGAAAGCAACGCATTAGAATTGGTAGGATCTAAAGCAATGCTAGTAATTGCCTCGGATTGGGGAACTCGCTGCAACTTAGCCCCGACTTTAAGCAACTTATTTTCCAATTGCTCGTAGCCGCGATCGAGATGATGCAAGCCAGCAATTGTAGTTTTGCCTTGAGCGGCTAAACCTGCTAAAACCAATGCCGCCGATGCTCTTAAATCCGTTGCCATTACTGGTGCGCCCGATAACATAGGTACGCCCCGAATAATTGCGTGATTATTTTTGACGCGAATATCCGCCCCCATGCGATTTAATTCTGGTACGTGACGCAAGCGATTTTCAAAGACAGTTTCCGAAACTAAACTATTACCTTCACTCACCGCCAAGAGCGCCATAAACTGCGCCTGCATATCGGTAGGAAAGCCAGGATAAGGCAGAGTTTCAATATCCGTACCTCGTAGATGACTGCCAGGAACAAGCCGCAGACAATCGGAGGAATCTGTAACTACTTGCGCCCCAATATCGTGCAACTTAGCTATAGCGGCGGTGAGATGATCGGGAATTACTGGCGAAACGCTAAGTTCCGAATAAGTAATTGCGCCCGCAATTAAGAATGTAGCCGCTTCAACGCGATCGGGAATAATTGCATAATCGGTAGTATGCAAGCGAGGAACGCCGGAAATAACGATTGTATTCGTTCCTGCGCCCTGAATTTGCGCTCCCATTGAGTTACAGAAATTGGCTAAGTCTACAACTTCTGGTTCTTGAGCGGCATTTTCAATAATTGTTTCCCCTTCTGCTAAAGTCGCCGCCATCATCAACGTTTCTGTTGCGCCGACACTGGGGTAATCTAAATAAATTTTTGCTCCCTTTAACCTTTTTCTATTGCCTTTAATATAAGCATTGACCATACCATGCTCTATCTGCACGTCAGCGCCCATTAATTGCAGCCCCCGGACGTGTAAAGCTACAGGTCTTGCTCCGATAGTGCAACCGCCAGGTAAAGGTACGCAAGCTGCTCCCAAGCGTGCTAACAATGGCCCGATCGCAAAGAAACTCGCCCGCAACTGACTAACCAGTTCGTAGGGCGCTTGAGACTTGTTAATGATACTTGCATTAATATCTAAGACATCGCCAGTTTGAGAAATTTTTACCCCTAACGATAAAAGGATTTCGCTCATCCGCGTTACATCTACTAGCGCCGGGACGTTACGCAGACGGCAATCTTCCGAGCAAAGCAAAGCGGCGGTAATGAGAACTAAAGCTGAATTTTTTGCGCCGCTAATTTTTACATGACCTTTTAACGGCGCTCCGCCCCAAATTTGTAACACCGAGGGATCGGCTTCGGGAGAATTTGAGACTTTGATGGAAATGGGATTAGTAGTAATAATTTTAGCCTCCAAAATTATTGAGTATTTTTACAGATGAGAATTTGGTCTTGATTCTACATTGATAATCGCCATCCGTAAAACTAGAAATTTCGCGGAGATTTTTAACTTCTAGGTATTTTTGCCTGTAGTGTTTATACTGTCACCCGTAAAGTTAGAATAAATTTCTTGTATTCGTCGTTTGACTTGTAAAATAGCTATTGACATAAGACTTATATATAAGCGACGATTGTAAGCTGCCCTTAAAAAGCGGAACTGGCGGAATTGGCAGACGCGCTAGATTCAGGTTCTAGTGCCGCAAGGCTTCCGGGTTCAAGTCCCGGGTTCCGCATCTTAATTTTTAGTGCCAAAAATCTTCAATGTTAACAAGCTTACAAAATCCCTTTGTCAAGCAAATTCGCAAACTTCAATTAGCTAAAGAACGTAAAGAACAAAATTTATTTTTGCTCGAAGGAACTCACTTAATCGAATCTGCTTGCTTAGTCGATTATCCGCTAGTAAGTGTCTGCTGTACCGAGCAATGGCAAGCAAATCATCAATTCTTATGGAAAAACTTGCGTTCCAAGGCGGAAAGAACCGAAATTGTTAGCGCTGACGTATTAAGAGCGATCGCAACTACTGTAAACCCCGATGGCGTAGTCGCAACCGCAAGGCGCACGCCTCAAAATAAATTGCCCTGTACGGGTTTGGTGCTTGGACTGGAAACTCTGCAAGATCCGGGAAATTTAGGCACGATTATTCGTACTTGTAGCGCTGCGGGGGCAACGGGATTGTGGTTAACTGGCGATAGCGTAGACTTAGATCATCCTAAAGTATTAAGAGCAAGTGCGGGGCAATGGTTTCGCACTCCAATGGCAGTAACGGACGACTTAAGCGCCACTTGCCTTGAGTGTCAAAAATCGGGAATGCAAATTGTCGCTACTACTTCTACTGCCAAATTAACTTATTGGGAAATAGACTACTTGCGCCCTACTTTCATTTTATTAGGCAACGAAGGGGCAGGATTATCTAGTCAATTGTTAGCTATTGCTGACAAACAGGTAAGTATTCCTCTAAAGGCGCAAGTAGAATCTGTAAATGTAGCGATCGCTGCCGCATTATTACTATACGAAGCCGAGCGTCAGAGAAGATAAAATTATTTTGTAAATAAATCCAGTATATTTTGTCCAATTGCTTTTGGACGCATAGAAGCCAATTCTACCCATACCCACAGAGCTTCCGCCGTTACCACTAGCGCGTTATCAGTTTTGCGTATTTCGTAGCGCCGAATTGCTCTAGAACCGCGCATTTCTTGCACCCAGGTAGTTATATCCAATAATTCCCCAGCAATTGCCGGGCGCAGGTAGTCTATGGCTAGTCGCCGCATGACAAATACATTTCCTAACTCGCGGTAAGTTTCTAACGTTAAACCCAAATATTCCGAATGTTCTATCGCTGCTTGTTCTAAATAACTTTGGTAGACAGCGTTATTCACATGGCCTAACGCGTCCATTTCGTAATGTCTGACGCGCAATTGAGTAGTAAATGTTTTCATGCCAATAATTAAGTATTGTGTCTCGATGCGAAAAATTTAGTTAGTTTAAATAAAAAACGCTAATCTTACCATACTCTGCCGCAATAGGATCAATTAACTAACAAAATAGTGTTTTTTCTCAGTATTGATAAGTAAAAATTACAAAAGAACTCGCCAAATCCATATATCTTAAAGGTTTCATCGATCCAAATTAAGCGATCGCACCTTAGAATGATTCATTGAAATATCGAATTTACACAAGTTTCAGCCATTGTGAGTTAGATTCAGTTGATTTATCCCACATGGGGAAATTTTGCCTGTAGTTCTCAAGGAGATTAATAATGAATAAAGGTGAATTGGTAGATGCAGTAGCAGAAAGAGCTAGTGTAACCAAAAAACAAGCAGATGCAGTCCTCAGCGCGGCTTTAGACGCAATCGTTGATGCTGTATCCTCTGGAGACAAAGTAACTCTAGTCGGCTTCGGCTCATTTGAACGACGCGATCGCAAAGAACGCGAAGGACGCAACCCCAAAACTAACGAAAAAATGAGTATTCCAGCAACAAGAGTGCCAGCTTTTTCCCCTGGCAAATTGTTCAGAGAAAAAGTAGCACCCGCCGGAGACGACTAAAGCTTGGTACAGCCTGGACATGGAGGAAATTTAGCTTGGGCAGCAGCGATTGCTGGCTGCCTTCCCGATGCAATTATTGATTTTTCCGCTAGTATTAGCCCTTTAGGCCCGCCAGCTAGTGCGCTGGCGGCGATTATGGCAAATCTCGATAACCTCAGCCACTATCCCGATCCAGACTATCGGGAATTAAAAATGGCTTTGGGTAAATTGCATCAATTACCTCCCGATTGGATTCTGCCGGGTAATGGCTCGGCAGAATTACTTACTTGGGCAGCCTGGGACTTAGCCGCCTTCGCCGCCACTGCCCTCGTTACCCCAGCTTTTGGCGACTACCAGCGCAGCTTAAAGGCAATGAATGCCAATATCCACTCGTTGCCGATTTTCAGCGATCGGGGGTTAGATTCTGCTAACTTACATTGCGATCTCAATTTTTCATTATCCCCACAATCAAGCCTCCACTCTTATTCCCCTTTAGAGCGGGGGTTATTACTCAATAATCCTCATAATCCAACGGGTAAGTTATTTTTGTTAGAGTCGATCGTGCCTTACTTAGAAGAATTTGCCTTAGTAGTCGTAGATGAAGCTTTTATGGATTTTTTACCGCCAAACCAACAACAAAGCCTCATCCCGCTTGTTATGAAATATCCCAACTTAGTCATTTTGCGATCGCTCACTAAGTTTTACAGCTTACCAGGGCTAAGAATAGGTTACGCTGTAGCTCATCCCGATCGGCTGAGAAGTTGGCAAGAGCGGCGCGATCCTTGGTGCGTCAGCACTTTAGCGGCGGCGGCGGCAATAGCCATGATTCAAGACGCGGCTTTTCAACAGCAAACTTGGGCATGGCTACCAAAAGCGCGAGAACAATTATTTACAAGTTTGGCGCAACTGCCAGGATTGCAGCCTTGGGCGAGTGCGGCAAACTTTTTACTGGTACGCTCTACTAACTCGGTTAAACAGCTTCAAACGCGCTTATTGCAGCAGCACAGGATATTAATTCGCGACTGCTGGAGTTTTCCCGAACTTGGCGATGGCTACTTTCGAGTAGCAGTACGATCGCCCAAGGAGAACGAGCAATTAGTAAATGCGATCGCCCAATCTATAATTAATTAGCGCCATTTTCTCAAACAACCTATGGCGGACTACGATTTAGTAATTATTGGTGGTTCTTTAGCAGGACGTTATGCTGCAACTAGAGCAATTGAGCAAAATAAAAAAGTTGCGCTGATAGAACCCGAAGAAACAACGGCGTTATTTAATCTCTTTTTTCCTCAAGTTTTAAGTCAAATAAGGCAAGTTGAAAGGCAATTTTTTATTCCTCCTGCTTACAACTTATCTCTTAGCTGGGCTGAGGTGAAACAATGGATTAAAAATACTATTAATAACATCGAAGAACAACATTCAAAGGCAGTTTTAGCAGCTTTAGGCATAGATGTAATTGTTGGTCAAGCAGAGTTTAACGAAGAATTATTAATCAAAGTCAACAACCGTAAGCTTATCGCTCGTTCTTATTTAATTGCTACGGGCGCTATGCCAAAAAGTATCGGATTAGAAAATGCAAGCTATTTTAGTTTTAGCAACATCGGGCAACAGCTAGACTTAACTATAGCCGGGAAAGACTGGGTAATTATTGGTGGTACCCCCGATAGTATTGCCTGGGCGCAAATTTTGCAGCGATTGGGTTTTAATGTGACTTTAATAGTCAAAAGTTCGCAGATTTTGCCTAGCTTAGATATTGATGTATCTTTTTTAGTGGAAGCTATCTTAGAAGCAGATGGGGTAAGGGTAATGACAGAAACCCCGGTTAGCCAGGTTAAAGAAATTGAGAGTAAAAAATGGATTCAAGCTGGCGATCGCGCAATTGAAACTGATGAAATATTAGTAAGTGCTGGCTATAAACCTAATATAGAAAATTTGCAATTGAAAAATGCCAAAGTCAAATGGAATAAACGAGGCATTGAAGTAAATTCTTTACTCCAAACAACCAATCCTCAAATTTATGCTTGTGGGGAAGTAATTGGAGGCTACAATAGCCCAAATATTAGTAATTATGAAGCAAAAGTTGCGGTAAATAATGCTTTATTTAGAGCGAAAACAAAAGTCAATTATCAAAGCTTACCTTGGGGAATTAATATAAATCCTCAACTAGCGCAAATAGGATTTACACAAACCCAAGCAAAACTATTTTACAAAAACGATGTAATTGTTTCGCAGCATCAGTTTAAAAGTGTAGCGGCGGCGCAATTAATCGCAGAAACTACCGGAATTTATAAATTAGTCACTCGCCGCAACGGACAGATACTCGGAGCAACAATAATTAGTCCTCAAGCTAGGGAATTAATTAATATTATTGCTATAGCGATCGCCCAAAACCTAAAAATAGACGCAATCGAGCGCTTATTCCCTACATATCCGAGTTTCTCAGAAATCTTTAATTGCGATCGCTAACTTCAAGCTAAAATCTTAACGGGACAAGATATATAAGCTTGTCGGTGGTTTCTCCTCTACCCCATTTATCCCCTACAGGTTATGCAAACCCTGACACCATCAACCCCTCAAGCCTTAGACACCACCATTCACCGCCGCAAAACTCGACAAGTCAAAGTTGGTAATATTACCATCGGCGGTGGCTACCCCGTAGTGGTGCAGTCGATGATTAACGAAGATACCCTAGATATAGATGGTTCGGTAGCTGCAATTCGTCGCCTGCATGAAATTGGTTGCGAAATTGTCCGCGTTACCGTACCCAGTATGGCCCACGCCAAAGCTTTAGCAGAAATTAAGCAAAAATTAGCCCTAACTTACCAAAGCGTCCCCTTAGTTGCGGACGTGCATCATAATGGCATGAAAATTGCCCTAGAAGTTGCCAAGCACGTTGATAAAGTCCGCATTAATCCAGGCCTGTATGTATTTGAAAAACCAAAAACTACCGAATATACTCAAGCAGACTTTGATGAGATTGGCGAAAAGATCCGCGAAACTTTAGAGCCTTTAGTTGTAGCATTGCGCGATCGCGGTAAAGCCATGAGAATAGGAGTAAATCACGGTTCTTTAGCCGAAAGAATGCTATTTACCTACGGCGATACTCCCGAAGGCATGGTAGAGTCGGCGCTAGAATTTATCCGCATCTGCGAGTCTCTAGACTTTGGCAATATAGTAATTTCCCTCAAAGCCTCCCGCGTCCCGGTAATGGTGGCGGCTTACCGTTTAATGGTTAAGCGGATGGACGAATTGGGGATGGACTACCCCTTGCACTTAGGCGTTACCGAGGCGGGAGATGGAGAGTACGGGCGCATCAAGTCAACGGCTGGTATTGCACCCCTTTTAGCCGATGGAATTGGCGATACTATCCGCGTATCGATTACGGAATCCCCAGAAAAAGAAATCCCTGTTTGTTACAGCATCCTGCAAGCGTTGGGATTGCGAAAAACAATGGTGGAATACGTTGCTTGTCCTTCTTGCGGTCGGACGCTGTTTAATTTAGAAGAAGTACTGCACGAAGTGCGCGAAGCGACTAAGCACCTAACAGGTTTAGATATTGCCGTTATGGGTTGCATTGTCAACGGGCCTGGAGAAATGGCAGATGCGGATTACGGTTATGTGGGTAAGCAGCCGGGTTATATTTCTTTATATCGCGGCAGAGAAGAAATTAAAAAAGTCCCCGAAACAGAAGGAGTTAAAGAGTTAATTAATTTAATTAAAGCCGACGATCGCTGGATCGATCCTTAAGAGTTACCACGCAAGCCCTAATTAGCCACTTGTGTTAAATTGGGCTTACTACAACCTACGAGCATTTTTTCTCCGGTTTCAGCAGTCATTATGGCAATTTCAAAACAAGGGCTTGTTATAGGTGCAACCGCCGCAATGTTAACGGCATTTGCTGTGAATATTTCTGGTATTTATTCACCGGGTAAGGCTTTTTTCCGGGAAAGTCCCAAAGAATTAGTAGACGAAGTTTGGCAAGTTATCGATCGCAGCTATGTAGATGGGACGTTTAATCAAGTAGATTGGCAAAATGTCCGTAAAGAATATTTAAGCCGCACCTATACAACTAAACAGGATGCTTACAAAGCCATCCGCCAGATGTTAGAAAAGCTAGAAGACCCTTATACGCGCTTCATGGACCCGGAAGAATTTAAGAGTTTGCAAGTAGAAACTTCTGGGGAACTTTCCGGCATCGGCATTCAGATTGCCCCGGATGAAAAAACTAAAAAAATAACAGTAATTGCTCCAATGGAAGGCACTCCGGCGGCGGCGGCGGGGATTCTGGCTAAAGATATTATCCTCAAAATTGATAATAAAAGTACCCAGGGCATGAATATTAATGAAGCCGTATCGTTAATTCGCGGCAAGCCGGGTACAGAAGTTAGCATTACAATTATGCGAAACAACCAGCAAAGACAGTTTCGCGTCAAAAGAGCAAAAATTGAACTGCACCCAGTCCGCTACAGCTATCAAAATAGTCCTAATGGCGGTACGGGTTATATTCGCCTAAATCAGTTCAGCGATAAAGCGGCGGCAGAAATGCGAAATGCAATTAAGGATATGGAGAAGAAAAACGTAGCAGGATATATCTTAGACTTGCGTTCTAACCCCGGCGGCTTGCTCTATTCTAGTATCGAAATTGCCCAAATGTGGCTAGATGAAGGCACAATTGTCTCTACTGTAGATAGACGCGGCACAAAAGACTTAGAAAAAGCTAAAAATCGCGCTCTTACAGATAAACCTGTAGTAGTGTTAGTTGATGGTGGTTCGGCTAGTGCCAGTGAAATTCTGTCCGGCGCGTTGCAAGATAATAAACGTGCGGTATTAGTAGGGACAAAAACTTTTGGTAAAGGTTTAGTGCAATCAGTGCGGAGTTTGGGCGATGGCGAATCGGGAATGGCAGTAACGATCGCTAAATACTTTACTCCTAACGGTCGCGATATTAACAAAGCTGGAATTAAACCCGATATAGTCCTAGAACTCACAGATAAACAAAAAGAAAGGTTAGTCAGCGATCGCACATTAGTAGGCGCTCCGGGCGATCCTCAGTACGATAAGGCACTATCAGTCCTCAACCAACAAATCGCCGCCCAGCGCAGTCCTAGAGCCGAAGTAGGGCGTTAATTTTACACGGGCTGACACTTACCCGCACGGATTAAGCCAATCCGTCGGGCGATCGCTTCTTCTTTAGAAGCAAAAGGCCCCCATTGCTCTGCTTCCGTAGCTGAAGGAGTGGCAACTATTTCGCAATTGCCAGGGGGCAGCTTGACAATATACCAAGATTGTGCATCAGTCATGGGTAAAAGAAAATCCATTGGTAATAATGTACGGGCTTCGCAGTCCGTACGGCAAGCACTTATTTAGAATTAAGGACTTTTTCGGCTACTTTGTCTGGTACTTCCTGGAGATGGTCGTATTGCCACTCAAAAGAACCAACGCCAAGGGTAAGACTCCGCAATTCTACAATCAAGTTGAAGTTCTCCGCTTGAGGTAAATAAGCTGTAACTTTATCCCAACTTTGCCAATCGCTTATAGCTTCATAACCCAAAATTTGCCCACGTTTGCCACTAATAAGTTGCAGCACTTTGGACGTAAATTCGCTTGGAGTTGTAACTTCAATTTTGGTAATCGGTTCGAGCAAAGTGGGTTCGCCTTTAGCCATTCCTGCTTGCATCGCAATTCGCGCCGCTTGCTTAAATGCTTGCTCGGAGCTATCAACGCTGTGATAAGAGCCGTTAGTGAGCGTCACCGCTACATCTACGACGGGAAAACCCAAACTACCGCGCTCCAAATACTCGCGCACGCCCATTTCTACCCCTGGGATGTACTGTTTTGGCACGACACCGCCGACAATCGTATCGCGGAAGTTAAAACCGCTACCGCGCGGGTTTGGTTCAATTTCTAAGTACACATCGCCAAACTGTCCGTGACCGCCGCTTTGATGCTTGTAACGTCCGTGAATAGCGGAAATCGGCTTGCGGATAGTTTCTTTGTAGGGAACTTGCGGTAAATGAGTCGCCATTGGCAAGTTATATTTGCGCCGCAACCTATCTAAAGCAACTTGCAAGTGAATTTCTCCTTGACCCCACAGGATAACTTCATGAGTATCGCCATGTTGCTCCCAGGCTAAAGACGGATCTTCTTCCAAGAGCTTAGTTAAGGCGCTACTGAGCTTGACTTCATCATTACGGTTTTGCAGAGCTATGGCTCTTGCATACACTGGAGTTAGTTTAGCCGCCGTAGCTAACGAAATGCGATCGCCATTAGTAGTTAGTGTATCTCCTGTCTTAACTCCTTCTAAGCGGCTTAGGGCGATAATTTCTCCCGCTTGGGCGCTATTAATCGACTTTTGCTGCTGTCCGGTTAACCTATATAAGCCACCCGCTCGCACGCCATTTAAAACAATACCTTCGGTTAATTGCCCTTGCCACACCCGCACGAGGGACATTTTGCCACCTTGGGGAGTGAAATAAGTTTTCAATACCTGCGCCATTGGTGCATTGATATTTTTAGGCACATTCCGCCGTTCCCAGGTAGTTTCTGGGGATGGTGCTTCTCGCAATAACATTTCTAATAACGGGCGCACCCCATAATCTTGCTCGGCGCTCCCAAATAACACCGGAACAACTAAATCTGCTCCTAATTCCAACTTCAAGTCTTGCAGTATTTCTTCAGTGGAAGGATTGATTTCTGCTAACAATTCCTCTAACAAATGGTCGTCAAAGTTGGCTAATTCTTCCAACATTTCTGTCCGCGCAGCTTGTTCCGGCTCTTTTAAAGCGGCGGGAAAAGTAACAGCATCGGCAGCAGCGCCGGGGTGATAATGATAAGCTTGTTCTGTAACTAAATCGATAAACCCGCTAATACGTTCGTTTTCAGTAATTGGGTATTGATGCGGAACGACGGGACGACTAGAAACAGATTTGAGAGCGTGCAGCACCTCAATAAAATTTGTGCTGAAACGATCCATTTTATTGATAAAAACTAAGTGGGGAATTTCCCAGTCATCGAGAAACTTAAATAAAGGTGCAAGAGTAAGGACTTTGTGGTGCAGTCTATTACCATTATCGCTACTTGGTTCGCAGACAACTACGGCGATATCTACACCCATCAACGCATTATAGGTTTCTTGGGCAAATTCTACCGAACCTGGGCAATCGATAAAAGTAAAATTAATATATTCATACCTAGTACTTGCAACGCTAACTTCAACGCTCATTTGGCGCTCTTTTGCTTCGGAAGAATTGTCTCCTACTGTAAAGCCATCGCGCGCGTTACCTTTACGAGAAATTGCCCCAGTAACGGATAACAAACTTTCTAGTAAAGTGGTTTTACCGCTCAAGTAGGGGCCGACAATGGCAACATTGCAAGCCCCGAATTTTACCTTTTCTGACATAAAACCTCCTAAACCCCTTGCTCAAACAAGAGTCAATTGGGTACATTAGCAAGGGCATATTTAATTGACTCGTTATTTAGGAATTATCACTTCCTTTAGTGCGGCTAATTGCGATCGTAAATTTTGCAGAAACTAATCGTAGCCTATTGCAATACTTAGCTTAAATTAGTTGAATCAAAATCAATTTTTGTAGAATTATTTTAATGTTTATTACTGGCAACTATTGAAAAATACTACAGCTTTACTTATTTTTTTAGTTCAAGTTTTGAGTAAACAATAGTTAAGGGTAAAAATTGCGGTAAAATTAACGGTTTGCACTAAATTATTATACTTGCACCAAGGGAGTAGTTATTATGGCGCGGATGTATTATGACACAGATGCCAATTTAGACTTATTAGCTCAAAAAACAATCGCAATTATTGGTTATGGTTCTCAAGGTCACGCGCACGCCCTAAATCTCAAAGACAGTGGCATGAACGTAATTGTCGGGTTGTATCCAGGGAGCAAATCTGCCGAAAAAGCTAAAAACGCAGGTATTCCCGTGCATTCGGTCGCTGATGCGGCAAAAAACGCCGATTTTATTATGATTTTGCTTCCTGACGAAGTGCAAAAAACTATTTATACCCAAGAAATTGCTCCCCATTTAACGGCGGGAAAAGTTATCGCTTTTGCACACGGATTTAATATCCACTTCGGTCAAGTCGTCCCCCCAGAGGATGTTGATGTAGTGATGGTAGCGCCCAAAGGGCCGGGGCATTTAGTACGGCGCACTTACGAACAAGGTCAAGGCGTACCCGCTTTATTTGCCGTGTATCAAGACGCAACAGGGCAAGCACGTGATCGCGCGATGGCTTATGCTAAAGGTATTGGCGGTACTCGCGCCGGGGTACTTGAAACGACTTTTAGAGAAGAAACCGAAACCGATTTATTTGGCGAACAAGCGGTACTGTGCGGCGGTTTGAGCGCGTTAATCAAAGCAGGTTTTGAAACGTTAGTAGCGGCGGGCTATCAACCGGAATTGGCATATTTTGAATGTCTGCACGAAGTCAAGCTAATTGTAGACTTGATTGTGGAAGGTGGGCTGGCAAAAATGCGCGACAGCATCTCTAATACCGCAGAGTACGGCGACTACACGCGCGGGCCGAGAATTGTTACCGACCAAACTAAAGCAGAGATGCGGAAGATTTTGCAAGAAATTCAATCGGGGCAATTTGCACGAGATTTTGTGTTAGAAAACCAAGCCGGGAAGCCTGGATTTACTGCTATGCGCCGTCAAGAAGCCGAACACCCTATTGAGGATGTCGGTCAAGATTTGCGGGCAATGTTTAGCTGGATGAAAAAAGACTAAAACTAAGTTAGACCCATTTCTAGTCAAAAAATGGGTCTAATTAATCATCTTCCCTGTCCCCGTGTCCCTCTTTCATCCCATAACTCGCCAATACCAATTAACTTAACGGCGACTGTCCTAAAGGCTGGTGCAACATATATTGGTCTAAATGCTGCTTGGGAACTTTAGTAAAGATGTGGTTTTGATGGTTAACTAAATTAAATATAGGCACGCTTTTAATTGGCAATATTTCCGCTTTACCCAGACATAAAAATCCGTTACTTATGAGGCTAAAGTAAAATCGGGTTAAAACTCGGATTTGAGCTTCGGTAGTGAGATAAATTAGTACGTTGCGGCACATCAATAAATCTATTTTAGACATCGGTGCATCTTTGATTAGATTGTGCTGGCTAAAGACTATTTGGTGTTTGAGGTGTTTGTGAAAGACGTAGCAATTGTTAACTTGCTCAAAGTATTTATTCAGCCTAGCAGGATCGATACTAGCAACAGTGTTGTTTCTGTACGAACCCATCCGCGCTTGCTGAAGTGCGTCATTGTCTATATCGGTTGCAAAAATTTTCACTCGTGCTTGGAACTGTTCTACCCCCAATACTTCAGCTAGGATTATAGCTAAAGAGTAAGTTTCTTCTCCAGAAGCGCAACCAGCGCTCCAAACTCGAATAGGTTCAGACTCTAACTTGCGGGAAATAATATTAGGAATAAGTGTAGTAGCTATATAGTCCCAAGTTTGGGCATCTCTAAAGAAACTGGTAACATTAATTTCAATTAAGTTGAATAAGTAATTAAATTCTTGAGGATTTGCTTTTAGATAGTCGCCATAGTTGCTGTAACTGTCAATTGACACCATTTGCATCCGTTTTTGAGTGCGACGCATTAAACTCGGACGTTTGTACTTAGTAAAATCAAAATTATGGCTGTGCTGGAGTTGGAGTAGCAAAGCTTCAAAGGCAGGGTTCGGCTCTAAGTTAGAAATCTTACTGCCTCTTAAATTAAACTAATTATTTGATGATAAAAAGAGTTTTGCGATCGTGCAACACTACACAGCAAAACTAGGGCGATGTTGACTCCAAGGGTGGGCAGCTTCTAACTGTGCGGCGAGGCTAATTATCGTAGCTTCGGCGGCAGGACGACTAATTAACTGAATGCCTAATGGTAAACCTTTAGCATCAAAACCTGTAGGCAATGCGATCGCACTTTGTCCTGTAGCATTAAAGGGCGGACAAGGTGCAACCCAATTAATAATGCGTTCAAAAGTCTCCTGGGGACTGAGATTTGCCCACTCGCCAACTTTAATAGTCGGGTGCATATAAGTAGGTAAAACTAAAACATCTACCGTGTCAAAAAACGCCACAATTTTGCGCGCGATTACCTGCATTTGAGACACCGCCCGTAAATAATCACCCGCCGACCCAGTTTGCTCGTAAAGCCATTGATTCAATGGTTGCAATACTTCCTTGGGAATGCCTGAATAAGCAACCCCAGCTTGCCAGACGGCGATAAATGGTTCGGTTAAACCTGTAAAATCGGGACAACTTTGTTCTACATGATGACCTAAATCTGATAGCACCTTAACGGTATCTAGCACCGCTTGTTTGCACTCGTTTTGTACTTCTCCCAACGGCGGGATACTGGTAGAAAAAGCAATTTTTAAAGCCTGTGGCGTTTGACTTGCAGCAGTTAAAAAAGATGTTTCCGGCGATGGTAGCCAATAAGGATCGCCCGTTACATAACCCGCCATTACATCCAGCATCGCCGCGCCATCAGCTACAGTCCGCGTCAAAGAACCGATAGCAGGGATGCCACTCAAGCGATCGCCCAAAGGAGCGTTAGAAACCCGTCCTCGTGACGGTTTGATGCCCACCAATCCACAACAAAACGCCGGGCCGCGTACCGAACCACCGCCATCAGAGCCTTGCGCCACCGCACACAAACCCGCCGCCACCGCCGCCGCACTCCCACCGCTAGAACCTCCGGCGGTATATTCTAAGTTCCAAGGATTGCGCGTGGGGGGAAAACCCAAGGGTTCGGTGTAAGGAAACGAACCAAGTTCTGAGGTAGCGGTTTTACCCAAAATAATAAACCCAGCTTGCTTAAGGCGAGTAACTACACCGTCGTCATAGGTTGCTATATTATCCATCAAAGCCGGAGTGCCATAGGTACAGCGCACCCCCGCAACATTATTGAGATCCTTAATTGCAATGGGTACGCCAAAAAACGGCGGTAACTGGGAGGGATGAGAAGCTAGTAATTCGGTTTTGGTTGTAGCATCGGCGATCGCGCTTTCTGCCATCACGGTAAAAAAACTACCGAGTTGGATATCTAACTGCTCAATGCGTTGTAAATACAGTTCTACTAATTCTAAAGGCGATACTTCCCCGTTACTAATTAATTGCGCTTGAGTTAAAGCGGAACTAAAAGCTAAATCAGTTTGATTCATACTTGGAGATATAGACTAAAGTTAACTTGGAGAATTTTAGCTTTTAATTGCGGGCGATCGCGCTTTTTAATTAATGCAGCAATATCCTTTACACTTAGGTTTGAGCAATGGCGGCAAACTTAGGAGTAAGTATGAGCAGGAATGGCAACAGCCATCTTCCAGAAATTTTCACAAAGTATGAAAATTTGCTACTAACCGAATGGTTAAAAGAGCAACTGGCGACGGGAATCCGGCGCGATGACTTGATGCGTGAAGGAGAAATGCACGATCAATCGGCGGAATTTCTGCGTCTATTGCGCGATGCGTTGCAAAACGATAACTTGGATAACTTTCAAGCCACCGAGTGGAGCAGCACCAAAGCCCTGCTAACTAGCTTAACTCGTACCCGCGTTCAACAAGGCTTTACCCCAACGCAAGTTGCTTTATTTGTGTTTTCCTTAAAAAAACCTTTATTTAGCTGTCTGCGGGAGGCATACGCCCGCGATAGCGAAACTTTAGTTGGAGAAATTATTACCGCCAACGATTTAATCGATCGTTTGGGTTTGCTCACCACCGAGGCTTTTCAAAAAGCCCGCGAAGAAATTATTATTCGCCAGCAGCAAGAGATGTTGGAATTATCAACGCCTGTAGTTAAGTTGTGGGAAGGGATATTAGCTTTACCTTTAATCGGCACTCTCGACAGCGCCCGCACCCAAGTTGTCATGGAAAACTTATTACAGCAAATCGTTGAAACTGGAAGTGCGATCGCAATTATTGACATTACTGGCGTACCGACGGTAGATACTTTAGTCGCCCAACACTTACTTAAAACTGTCGCCGCCACGCGCTTAATGGGCGCAGACTGCATAATTAGCGGTATTCGTCCCCAAATTGCTCAAACAATCGTGCATTTGGGCGTAGATTTAACCGATGTGATTACTAAAGCAACAATGGCAGATGCTTTTAAAATCGCTTTAAAACGTAGCGGGTATGCGATCGCGCCTAGTAACAATTTAAACCAGCGCCCTTAAAAAATCGTTTGTAACTACCGGAGACTAAAGGTGGAGCGTATTCCAATCTTACAAATGGGCGGATTTTTGCTAGTGACAATCCAAGTAGATATGCACGATCGCTTGGCAATGACTTTGCAAGATGATTTGACAAACCGCATTGTTGAAATGGGCGCTAAGGGAGTGCTAATTGACATCTCATCGTTGGAAATTGTGGATTCCTTTATCGGGCGCATATTTAGTAACATCGCCTCCATGTCGCGCATCCTCGATGCGGAAACCGTAGTCGTGGGGATGCAGCCCGCCGTTGCGATTACGCTAGTAGAATTAGGGCTAACTCTTGAAGGCGTACGCACAGCCTTAAACGTGGAAAAAGGCATAGATTTGCTTTATTCATTAGTAAATCGTACTTGAAGGCAGGAAAATGACAGCCCAAGTAGAAAAGCAAGAAACTCTGGGCATTCGTTCCTCTAGTGATATCGTTTTGGTGAGGCAAACTGTCCGCAATTGGGCAGCAGAACTAGGTTTTGGGCTAGTAGATCAAACTAAAATTGTTACCGCTTCTAGTGAAATTGCCCGCAATACCTTAATTTATGGCGGTGGTGGCACGGTAACGTTAGAAATAATTGCTACTGAATTTCGTCAAGCTTTGCGCTTGACTTTTATCGACAAAGGAACGGGAATTAGAGACATCGATTTAGCCCTCAAAGACGGCTATACAACAGGCGGCGGCTTAGGTATGGGGTTAGGTGGCGCAAAACGGTTGATGAGCGAATTTTCGATCGACTCTAATATAGGTGAAGGAACTCGCGTTACGATGACAAAATGGAAGTAAAACAGGAATTGCGAATAATTGAATCTAAATAATGCAAAATACTCTCATTCCTGTTGTAGAAAGCAGCCAAGTTGGGGAAGCGCGCCGCATGGCTATGGACTTCGCCTCGCGGTTGAATTTTCCCGAAACCAAGCGCGGGAAAGTTGGTATTGTTGTTACAGAAATTGCGAATAATTTAATCAAACACGCTCAAAATGGCGAACTACTACTACGCTCTTTGTACCTCGATGACATTGGCGGCTTAGAAATTTTGGCTGTAGATAAAGGCGCGGGAATGGATGATGTCAGCGAGTGTCTGCGCGATGGCTTTTCAACGGGCGGAACTCCTGGAACAGGGTTAGGCGCAATTTCAAGACTAGCAGATTTTTTTGATATTTATTCTCTGCCATCCCTAGGTACGGCGGTTGTAGCGCAATTATGGGCAACTCCCCTACCCAAAAATTTAGCCGCTTTAAAAATTGGGGTAGTCAATATTCCCTTAGCAAGCGAGCAAACTTGCGGCGATGCTTGGGCGGTAATTACAGTAGAACCTGGGCGAGCGTTAGTAATTGTGGCTGATGGTTTAGGTCATGGAGAACTAGCATTTGAAGCATCGGCGGAGGCAATTAGAGTCGCTAAAAAAAATTGCCAACTCGCCCCCAAAGAGATTTTAGAATTAATGCACCAACAGTTGCGAAGTACGCGCGGGGCGGCAGTAGGAATTGCCGATCTTAACTTTAATCTCCAATCGGTCTGTTATGCGGGCATTGGGAATATTGCCGGAAGTATCGTCGCCTCCCAAAGTCGTAGTATGGTTTCTTACAGTGGCATTGTCGGGCATCAAATCCGCAAAATCCAAGAATTTACTTATCCTTTTCCTGCCAACGCCACCTTAATTTTAAGCTCCGATGGTTTGGCTACCCAATGGAAAATAGACCGCTATCCTGGTTTAATCTTCAAACACCCAAGTTTAATTGCTGGCGTATTATACCGGGATTTCAAACGCTTGCGAGATGATGTTAGTGTCGTGGTAGTCAAGCAATAGCAGTATGGATATCAGGCTTCTAACTGTCGAGGTACGCTTTGAACAAGATGTAGTGCTGGCAAGAGGGCGATCGCGACAAATTGCTAGTTTACTCTGTTTTGACTTGCAAGCCCAAACGCGCATAGCAACGGCAGTATCGGAAATTTCTCGCAATGCTTTTCAGTATGGCGGCGGTGGTAGAGTGGAGTTTGCCGTGCAAAAAAACGTGGCTTTAGTTATTAAAGTTAGCGACAAAGGTAGGGGTATTGCTGATATTGAGGCAATTTTAGCCGGACGCTATACTTCTACAACCGGAATGGGACTCGGTATTGTTGGCGCAAAACGACTGATGGACAAGTTTGCAATCCAATCAGTGGTAGGCGAAACTACCGTAACGCTGACGAAATACTTACCTAAACAAACGCCAATAACTCCAGAAAGTTTAACTAAAATTGCTACGGAATTAGCCCAAAAAACGCCAGAAAACTTATATCAAGAAGTCCAGCAGCAAAATCAAGAACTTTTACGCACGATGGAGGAGTTGCAAAGTCGCTCGATTGAACTTGCGCGCCTCAATAGCGAACTTGAAGATACTAATCGCGGTGTAGTAGCTCTTTACGCCGAATTAGACGATCGCGCCGAGGCTTTTCAAAAAGCCAGCGAAATGAAAACTCGGTTTTTGTCCAACATGAGTCACGAATTTCGCACGCCTTTAAATGCAATTCTCAGCCTTTCTCAGCTACTTTTAGAAGGATTAGACGGCAAGTTAAATTCCGAACAAGAAAAACAAGTAAACTTTATTCGCACTTCTGCCCTTGGTTTATCAGAATTAGTTAACGATTTATTAGACATAGCCAAAGTAGAAGCTGGTAAAGTAACTATCCGCCCTAACTGGTTTGAAATTAGCGATTTATTTAACGCTTTAAAAGGCGTACTGCGACCAATACGCGCTCGTTCGCCCGTCGAGCTAATTTTTGACGAACCCCAAAACTTGCCTATGTATACTGATGAAGGTAAGGTTTCCCAAATTTTAAGAAATTTGATTTCTAATGCGCTGAAATTTACTCCCAGTGGCGAGGTGCGTGTCCGTGCGTTAAAACAAGAAAGCGCGATCGTTTTTTCTGTCGCCGATACAGGTATTGGGATTGCACCAGAGGATTTAGAACTTGTTTTTGAAGAATTTGTCCAAATTGAAAACCCTTTGCAACATCAATTTAAAGGAACGGGTTTAGGTTTGCCGCTTTGTCGTCAATTAGCGCAATTACTAGGAGGTAATATCGCCGTTACCAGTAAGTTAGAAATAGGTTCTACTTTTACGTTTGCTTTACCTTGCACTTATCAAGAAGTAGTCGCACCATTACCACCGAGCGAAATTTTGCTCGTTGGGGACAGCGAAATTTATCGCTATCTACGCCAAGAAATATTGAGCGATCGCCGTTATATTTTTATTGAAGCAACTAATGCTCGTGAAGGAATGCTGAAAGCGATCGCAAATCCCCCGCAGCTAATATTTTTAGACTTAATCATGCCCGACTTGAGCGGATTTGAGGTTGTAGAACAATTAATGGTTCACCCGATTACCCGGAATATTCCTGTAATTATCAATACCTCAAAGCAACTAGAGTCCGACGAAATAGCTCGTCTTAATCATGCTAACGTCGTGGCAATATTATCTAAAGACCTAAATAACCCTAGTGCTAGGGCGACAATCCGCGAGGCATTGCAAAAAGCAGGACTTAACTTAAACTTATAAGCACGCGCAATTATGCCCAAGCAGCAACCCATAAGGATTTTGCACGTAGACGACGATGAAGCTAATCGTTACGTCCATACTCGGATGCTTCAAAGGGCAGGCTTTAATGTTACCGAAGCAAGTACGGGCAAGCAAGCTTTGCAGCTAGTTGCGGAAATAGTGCCAGATTTAATCGTGCTAGATGTTAAGCTTCCCGATATTCACGGATTTGAAGTGTGCCGGAAAATCAAAGCCAATCCCAATACTGCTTCTATTCCCGTATTGCATTTATCCGCTAGTTTCATCCAAATGGAAGATAAAGCCGAAGCGCTAGAAGGTGGTGCGGACGGCTATCTTACTCAACCAGTGGAATCAAGAGAATTGATTGCTACAGTAAATGCTTTGCTGCGGATGCGACAAGCCGAAGAAACAGCAATGGCGGCGGCGACGCAATGGCAAATCACCTTTGAAGCAATTTCTGATGGCGTTTGCTTGCTGGACGTTCAAGGCAAAGTTATACGTTGTAACCAAGCAATGTCAGGTATTTTAGGTAAGTCTGCAAGAGAAATTATCGGTTGTACCTGCCGCCAATTGTGGGAAAATGTAGGAGATCAAGGTATAAGTAAATTTTTGTGCGATCGCGCGATTGATAAAAGCGATCGCCAAAGCCGAGAATTACAAATCGATCGGCGCTGGTTTGGAGTCAAAACCGATCCGATTTTAAGCGAAAACGGCGATTTTACTGGGGTAGTACAAATTTTTACCGATATTACCGCTCGCAAATTAGCCGAAAGCGAACGCGCCGAACTATTGCAGCGCGAACAAGCCGCCCGCGAACAAGCCGAAGCCAATAGCCGCATGAAAGACGAATTTTTGGCAATTGTCTCTCACGAGTTGCGATCGCCTTTAAATGCGATGCTAGGCTGGGCTAGGCTATTGCGGACACGCAAATTAGAGCCATCAGTACGCGATCGAGCAATGGAAACGATCGAGCGCAATGCTTTATTACAAGTACAAATGATTGAAGACTTGCTCGACATTTCCCGGATTATTCGCGGCACAATTCGGCTTGTAGCGCGTCCGATTCAATTAAAAGTTCCAATTGAATCGGCGATTGAAACAGTTGTACTAGCAGCGCAAGCAAAAGAACTTTTACTTTTGACTTCTTTTGCTCCCACTATCGGCATGGTATCGGCAGATAGCGATCGCTTGCAACAAGTGATTTGGAATTTACTTTCTAATGCCATCAAGTTTACTGCTCCTGGTGGCTCGATTGAAGTGCGATTAGCTGTTATCGAACGGACATCTTCGGTTGCCCAAATTCAGATAATCGATACTGGGTGCGGCATTAGTGCGGAATTTTTACCCCATGTTTTCGATCGCTTTCGTCAAGCTGACGGTTCAATGACGCGCTCTTATGGGGGTTTGGGGTTAGGACTTGCGATCGCTCGTCAGTTAATAGAATTGCACGGCGGGACGCTAGAAGCTCAAAGTCCCGGCGAGGGGCTTGGCTCGATTTTTACAATCGAGCTACCGTTAATAAGTAAAGTAGTAGAAAGTGCGGAAACCATCAAGCGCTCAATTGCGTCAACTAACAATAATTACTTACCCCTAGAAAACTTCTCCCTTGAAGGAAAGCGAGTTTTAGTAGTTGATGATGAAGACGATAATCGCGAACTTATCTGCACGGCGTTGCTTGAGTACAATATTGAAGTTTTAAGTGCAAGTAGTGCAATAGAAGCAATGGCAATAGTTACTAAAAATAACTTAGATGCGATCGTTAGCGATATTGGGATGCCCGACGAAGACGGTTACCGATTAATTAAACAAATTAGAGCTTGGGAAGTTAGCCAAGGATTAAAATTAATTCCCGCGATCGCGCTTACTGCTTATGCTAGAGACGAAGATCGCCACCGCGCGCTCGGTGCGGGTTTTCAAATGCACCTTTCCAAACCCATCGAACCAAACAAACTCGCCTTAGCAATTAGTCAATTAGCCATTGAGTAATGCTAATTGACTAATTAAATAAAGCTTATTAGCTAACAGCTATTGGCAAGCAAATAATTTTAGTTGTTGCAAAGGAAGCTAATAAATTCTGCCAAGACGAATCAACTAAGTTATCGCGGATAACATGGGCGGCGCTAAACCTTTCCACCGGGCCAAGTCCTACAACCAACATTCCCGCCGCTAAACCAGCTTCCGCACCCGCCGCCGCATCTTCTACAACTACGCAGTGGGATGGATCTAATCCTAATTGCCCGGCGGCATGAAGAAATACATCGGGTGCGGGCTTATGGCGCTCGACACTGTAACCATCGCTAATAGCATCAATGCGATCGCTAATTCCTAGTAAATCAGTTACCAAACGAGCATTTTTACTCGAAGATCCAATGGCGATCTTAATTCCCGCCGCCTGTAATTCCTCTAGCAAAGGCAATACACCAGGCAACAAATCCGCCGGGCTTAAGTCTTGAATAAACGCTTCGTAGTAGCTATTTTTCCGCGCCATCATTGCTTGTAGTTCCGCTTCAGTGACAGAAACATCGCCTAGTAAGTGCAATAAAGAATCGCGCCGCGCTAAACCGCGCATTGCCTCGTTCGCCTGGCGATTGAAGATAATTCCTTCTTCATCCGCTAACTGTTTCCAAGCCCGATAGTGATACTCAGAGGTGTCTGTTAACACGCCGTCCAAGTCAAAAATCACACCTTTGATTGGTAATTGGGTAAAAGCTGGTTCGCTTGCTACATGACTCAAAGTTTCGTTAATCGAAATTACTTCATCATTATTAGTATTTGTCACCTTCACCTCTGTAGTTCCATCGGCACAAGTTAAATCAAATTCAAAACACTGCCCGTGCCAGTGGAGTTTAAAATTCAAGCGCGTCCAACCAGGGGGCAAATGAGGAGTATCGATAATGGGGCCAGTTTGCGTCAAACGCACGCCAGCAAAACCAAAAACTACTGCCTGCCAAGTACCACCCGTAGAAGCAGCGTGAATGCCCTCGTGAGCGTTGCCCCGCACGTCTTCAAGGTCTACTAGCGCCGCCCGCATAAAATGTTCGTAAGCTTCGGCACTGCGATCTAAGTCACAAGCTAATATAGCGTGAATTGCCGGGCCTAAAGAAGAACCGTAAGTGTGATCGGTGCGCTTGCTGTAGTAATCCCAATTTGTCTGCAACAAGGCGCGATCTTCCCGATTTGCTAACGGTGTTTTTAATGGCAGTTGGCGCAACAAGTACAATAGCATCAATACATCGGGTTGCTTGAGAATTTGCCGTTGGTTTGTAGGTTCAATACCCAATAGCGCTTGCATTGAGGCAGTACGTCCTTCATACTCGGACAAATCTACATCGATTAAATCAAAAAATCCATCGCATTGCTCGATTAACCCTGTTTGCGGATTGTGGAGTACGAGCAGGTGTTGGGCGATATGCTGCCAGCGCTCTAAGCGTTGAGGACTAAGATTTAGTTTTAGCTCAAGCTCGGTTGCTTTGGAGGGATAGTTTACTTGCAGCCAATTTAGCACGGCTACGGCAGTTTCGATGTGCCACTGCACCATGCGGTTTGTAAAAGCGTTATTATCCACGTGTTCGTGATTTTCGTCGGGGCCAATCACATCGCGAATTTCGTAGCAATTGCGGACTTGATTCCATTCAACGCGGCTACCCCAAAATACGGCGGTATCGAGGATAATTTCCGCTCCTTGTTGCTGCATCCATTCGCTGTCATCTGTTGCTTGCCAATACTGCCAAACTCCGTAAGCGACATCAGTTGTAATGTGCAACTCAATATCGCCGCACCAAATCCGTACGGGTTCGCCATCGGGACCTGTTACCCATCGGGGAGTTACTTCATCGCCCGTGCTGGCACTTTCCCAAGGATACATCGCCCCTTCGTAACCAGCTTCGGCGGCTTTGCGTCTTGCGCCATCTAAGTTGTGATAGCGGTAAGATAGTAAATTTTTTGCTACGTGGGGTTGAGTGAAGGTAAGGAAAGGAACGATAAATATTTCCGTATCCCAAAATACGTGACCGCGATAAGCATAGCCTGATAGAGTTTTGGCAGGAATGCTTACCCGCTCGTCGTGTCGGGGTGAGGCAATTAAAAGTTGAAATAAGTTGTAGCGAACTGCTAATTGTGCCGTGAAGTCGCCTTCAATGACAACATCGCAATCGCGCCACAATTCATCCCACACCGCTCCATGAGCGGCGATTAGGGTTGTATAGCTTTTTAGGGCTAAATGCTGCTTGGCTGTTTGAGCGGGTTGCGAGACTTGCCTTGAAGTAAAAACTGTAACTATTTTTTCTAGTGTAATAGTTTGTCCTTGTTGGGCGATAAATTTTGCGTGCAAGCTAGGGTTGCCTTCTGCTTGCAAGTTGGCGCTTACTTCGGTATCTGCCGAACAAGTTAATTTTGTGGCTATACCCAGTTCTATTTTTGACTTTAAACAGCGCAGTTGCAACCAGGCACTATTATTTGCTCCGCCGGCGTTTAATAACTCCCAGTGCTTTACACCTTGGTTATCAACTTGAGCGCTGAGACCGCCATTAACTTCTATTACCCCAGTAAAATCTATCGGTGTCACTTGAGCGCGCAGCACTAACAAATGCTCGTCTGCCATACTGGCAAGGCGTTCAAAATGAAACTTTACTGTATGACCTGCCCGACTGCGCCACAGTACGTAGCGGCTTAAAATGCCCCAATGCAAATCTAATTGGCGCGTGTATTCCAACACTTCGCCTTCAGCCATGCTAAAAACTTCGCCAGCAATTGTAATTTGTAGGGATAGCCAGTCAGGGCAATTAACTAACTCGGTATAAACTACCGGAACGTCATCATACACGCCATGAATAAAAGTTGTGGCGTTTGCGCCGGGATAACCTTCTTCAAAGGTGCCGCGCGTTGCTAAGTAGCCGTTGCCGATTGTAAATAGCGTTTCTTTAGCGTGTAATTTTGATGACGAAAATTCTGTTTCAATGACGTTCCAAGCTTTGCGATCCATAACTTATATATCTCACTGATAAATTGTTAAGTTTAAAAATTGCTGTCCCTAGCATTCCCTAGCAAGTAGATTTCTTGACTGTTGTTACAAAAACTTTACAAAACGCAATAAAGCAAGGAGGAGGGATGTTACTTACTTTTATTTACGCTTCAATGACTACGCGCAAATTTCCGCGTTTTCGCGCTACCCGACAAGCAGTAGTGCTGCCAGAGCGTTCAAATTCTAAGTCCAACAGAGTAGTTCCGACACGCAAATTGTGCAAAGACAACTGGTCGATCGATTCTGGGAGCGCCGGATCGATAATTCGCAAGCAGTTGTTCACCGCGTCCGGCACTAAATTTACGATCATGTGTAACAACTGAAATACACTTCCTGTCGCCCATGCTTGGGGAGTGCAAGCAACGGGGTACTGCACGGGACTATTGTCGCCGTTACGTTCGTAGCCGCAAAATAATTCTGGAGGACGTTGATAGGATTGAGCTAAAGTCATGTCGAGCAAGCCTTGAGATACTTCTAAAGCTTGCTCGACAAGTCCCAAACTCCGCAATCCCATTGCAATTAAGGAATTATCGTGAGGCCAGACCGACCCGATATGATAGCCCATCGGATTGTAAGCTGGAGACAAGCTACTTAGCGTCCGAATGCCCCAGCCGTTGAACATATCTGGCGCTCGTAGCCTTTCGGCGACGCTACTTGCTCTTTCGGGGGTGAGAATACCCAAATGCAGACAGTGACCGGGGTTTGAAGTTATGCTGTCTACTTGATGCCCTTCGCCATCCAAAGCCAAGGCACAAAAATGTTGGTCTTCCATCCAGAAGTCTCGGTTAAACCGGGCTTTGAGTTCTTTGGCTTCTTCCAACCAGCGATCGCTTAAGTCAATGCGCTTTTTCATGCGGGCGATTTCTGCTAACCTAATTTTGGCAGCATAGGTATAAGCTTGCACTTCTGACAGGATAATTGGCCCGGTGGCAAGTTCGCCTTGGCGATTGACAATGCAGTCGCCCGAATCTTTCCATCCTTGATTTGCAAGGCCGCGCCGCGATTTGCGGATATAGCCGAGGTAGCCTGTTTCTTTGCTATTGCGATCGATCCAGTCCATTGCGGAAATCGCATTATTCCACAATTTGTCTAAAGTTTCTTTGTCATAAGTCCAAGCGTAATACTCGGCGTACAACATCAACCACAAAGGGGTAGCATCAATTGTGCCGTAGTAAGGCGTGTGAGGAATTTCTTGGCAACGTGCCATTTCTCCTTGACGCAACTCGTGCAGAATTTTACCCGGTTCTTCTTCGCGCCATTCATCTTCTACTTTTCCTTGGTAGTGCGCTAATAAAGTTAATGTTTCTTTAGCGACTTCCGGGTTAAGCATTAATACTTGAGAGGCGGTAATTAAAGCATCTCTCCCAAATAAGGTGGAATACCAGGGTACTCCGGCGGCGACAGTTTTATGTTTGCCAAAACTTTGACGCAGTAAATACAAGTCTTGCTCGGCTCTTTCAATTACGCGGTTAAAGGTAGCTTTGTTCGAGCGAATGCGCGTAATTTGGTCGCACCAACGCTGTTCTTCAGATTGTTCTACTGCTTTAACTTGTCCTAATGCGATTGGAGCGTTGGCGATTGTCGATGCGGAAGCGTTATTGAGCAGCATTCGCAGTCGATAACCTAGCTTTTGCGTTTTGTGCGAACCAAGTTCTATCTGCCATAAAGCTGTATAGCCTTTAAAGCGATCGGGTTGGCGATGCTGAAACTCAATTACTGATTGCATCAAAGACTTATCTAATCCTTGATAAGCAAGTCTTAGTTCGCTGGGGGTATGGGAATTATCTTCTTCTTGGGGCTGAACTCTTAGGAGTTTTCCTTGTTTTTCCCGATGAGCGCCTCTAATTTCAAATAAATCGACAAAATCAGAGTTGAAACTAATGCTAATTTCAAAGCTGACTGGACTTGTGCTGTAGTTGGAAACTTCTATTTCTTCAAACAGCGCTCCACTAACGGCAATTTCGCGGCGAATCCCTAGGGTGTCTGGTTTCAACCTGTCTTCAATGTGCGGGTTCGTACAGAGAATTGATAGTAAAAATCCTTTTTCGGCGGTGCTACTTAGTAATACAGGACTTCGCCCTTCGATTTGCAGTTCTAAACGACTGAGAAACCTAGTATCGTTGCAAAATAGCCCCATACTAGCGGTGCGATCGTCCATCAAACAGCCGGAAATGTTCCCTAGGGTATCTGTAACCAAAAATACATCGTCATCTTTGATTGTCAATGTTGGCTGCGGTCGTTCGCTAATTACACAAGGCCACTCGGTAATCGGTGCTTCTTGAGCAGGGATAAAAGTTATCCCATCAACAGTAATTTTGTCTGGTGTCGTGAGCGTATCTGCTGTCATTGCCAAGATTTCCGCTTTCTAAGGTTGGTTTTTCCCTCTTGGAATTGAGGGGCTTTTGCTTTACACTGTTAACCGCTCGATTAAAAGTAAAAATACTTATTCTAATTTTCCGATCGCTACCAAGTATCCTAATAGTTACTTCTTAACGATAAAGTAAAAAATCTACAATTTTATTCATGACGAAAGATTGAGTTATTGAGTTTTTTAGGCGATCGCTAACTCAATTATTACTACATTTTCAAGCTTTTACTCTACTCCAGTCCGTTATCCTAAATTAAAATCTATAAACTATTGTAAAGATGATTAATATTTCTATATAAGTCGTTAAATTTATATAAATATTCAAGAGTAGGTAATTCTTCACAGTTAGGCAAGACTGGGCGCTAAATATACTGAGATGGGTGACAGCATAAAACTTCCCACTGTAAGTATTGAGTTGGTCTAAAAAAGCGAGCGATCGCATTTTAGAATGTATTGAGAATGGGCGATCGCGCAATTTGGATTGAGCTTGTAAAGATGCGATCGCCCTTGCTAATTTCCTTTAATAAATAGGAGTAGGAGGGATGGCGATCCTGCCGCTACTGCTGCAATTATTTCCTACTCCTTGATCGAGCTAGACTTGCTCGCGTTTAGATGAAGTTAGCGCCATGCTAAAAGCTCGAAGATACTGATCGGTCATCGATTCAATGCTAAAACGGCTAACTACATAATCTCGGCAATCTTGGCGATCTAGCTTACTAACTAATGGCACGGACTCGACCATTTTTTCCAAAGAATGACAGACGAAACCCGTTTTTTCGTGAGCAATAACTTCAGGGACAGAACCCAAAGCCATACCAATTACTGGCGTACCTGTAGCCATCGACTCGATCATCACAAGTCCAAAAGGTTCGCGCCAGGTAATCGGAAACAAAGTAGCCGTAGCGCCGCTTAACAGCGCAACTTTTTCATCGTGCGAAACTTCCCCCAAGTACTGAATTTGCTCGCCATCAATGTGCGACTGGATTTGTTCGGCGTAAAAAGTGCGATCGACCGCATCAATTTTACCTGCCATTTTTAACGGTAAGCCACTAGCACGAGCAATTTCGATCGCTTGCAACGGCCCTTTTTCTGGCGAAAGCCGCCCTACAAAAGCAAGATAAGCAGGCTCTGTAGGTGTAGGAGAAAATGGATAAGCCTTAGTATCGATGCCGTTGTAAACCGTGTGGATATAGTTTAAGCCTAGACGAGGTTCTCTTTGCGCCTCGCTAATACTGATGTAAGGCTGCCAGGCAAACTGACGAAACATTTTCTCATTATCCGGGGTAAATATACCGTGCATGGTATGAACCGTAGGAGTTTTGACAAAATTGCTATAAGGAAGCGCCGCACAGCCTACATGAGAATGAATAATATCAAAGTGATGTGCTTGCTTGTATACGTCATACAGCATCATCTGTTCGTATAGCCCTGGCTCTTTAATACTAGGATCGAGCCTTAGTGCTTGGTCGTGGACGGATTTGAGTTTGCCTGTAGTAATGGAGTCTCCAGAGGCAAACAAAGTAACCTCATGACCCCGACGGACTAATTCATCGCTAAGTAAGCTGACAATTAGTTCGATACCGCCGTAGCGAAAAGGGGGGACGCGCTCCCACAGTGGAGCAATTTGAGCGATTTTCATATTTTAATAGCGACAAAAAATAGCAAAAGTTGTTTAGCTAAAACCTTGCTTTTGAGCGTGAATTGCTTGTAAAAGTGTTGTCCTAAGTTAGGGAGATCGTTTTACTACAGCGATCGCTTGTTTTTGAGATGACAAATACTCGCACTTTGAGTGGTGAATAAGATTGCCCACAAGCAAAAAGCTAATCGCCAGCAATTCCATACAGAAGATATAACATTGACGGGTATGGCAAATATAGAGTTGAGAGTAAATTTGGCAAACTTTTAGCTTGGGTGTAAAGGGAAAAGACTTTGCGCTTCTTAGGTAGGATAAATAAAGAAAAGTATTTATAGCGGTTTATTGCCCCTAGCCGCTATAAATTTTAATTCCAGATGGCTACAACAAGCATGGCAAAAGGCGCGCGCAATTTGCCATGCTTGGCGCGATCGGCAACTGGAAAGTAGTTAGATGCAATCGACCACTGAAAGACAAGCTATGAGCATTTCTACGGTTTCCGTGTTGAGCGATCTGCTAAACGCCATACCCCAACTTCGACCTCAGCTTTATTTCAAGGCTTCTTTAACAGCACTTTCCCACGCGATGGAAGATCAAGTCCTCGCCGCCACGACCGATCGCCCTTTGCTCATTGCTAGTTTTCAACGGGAACGCTACTATCGCCAAGAAGCTCATCGTTATCGGCGAATTGCCCAAAGAACCGATCAAGTTTACGTGCTGTCAGCATTGGAAACTGATTTTACTAATGCTTCAGGCTTTTATGAGACGATCGCTTTTGACTTAGAAGATGCTTTAAGTCAAGAGTGGCATTTAGTCATAATCGGACAGCAGTACGCTACTTGCTTAGTATGCAGAGAGCGGTTTATGAATCCAACCAAAAAGAAGTCGCCACTACCTAATTCTTTTGATGTCGATCCTTCGCGTCAATTTGAGGGGATATGGACGAGCGATCGCACGGTTAGTTTTAAAGCTGCGGACTTATTATTAGCAAGAATACTCAGCTATCGCCCAGAATTAAATAGCAAAGTTGAGCAAGCACGAGCTAATTTTGGATTAGCACGTCCTTCTAAGCGCAAATCCCTAAAAAACTCGAATAAAACCCTATCAATTTCTACAAATGCTCCAGCGCTTGGCTTTTCCAATATCGACCCCGATCCTTTTGTCCAGCGTCTAGTTACTTATTTACAAGCAGGTCAATATAAGTTATTAAAAGCTTACGGTTCAATCGCCGAGCAAGAACGCAAAGAGCGGTTAATTAACTCAATTACTTCCGCAATCCGGCGCGGAAGTAATAACGGACAACCATTACATCCGCAAGAAATTCTCTCGGTCGCCGTAGAAGAATTAGGACAAGCGCTATTAGTGTGTCGCTGTTTGATCTATCGGGGGGGAGTAACAGAAACTAATGCAACTATTACCCATGAATTTTTAAGTGCAGAGGTAACATCAGTTTGCGGGCAATCATTACAACTGCAACAGCACCCTTTATTTCAAGCGGTAGTAGAACAACAAGAAAGTATTGCAATTACAGATACCCAGACCGACGATCGCGTTGCTAGTTCTGTAGCGCTGCAAGAGCTTGTAAGGCGCTTTGCCCTGCGTTCGTGGCTAATAGTTCCCGTGCTGTACCAGCGTCGGTTATTAGGCGCGATCGAGTTGCATCATTGCGGCGCTTCGCCTCATCCTTGGCAAGAAAATGAAGTAGCGTTAGTAGAAAAAGTCGCAACTCAAGTTGGAGCAGCTTTAATTCAAGCAGAAGCTTACGCTAACTTAGAAGACCTCAACCAACAATTAGAAGCCCTCGATCGCACTCGCAGTAACTTAATTGCCATTACAGGTCACGAATTGCGTACTCCTTTATCAACAATTCAAGTGTGTTTGGAAAGCCTAGCTACCGAACCCGATATGCCTTGGGAATTGCGCCAAGTTATGCTCAGTACCGCCTTATCAGACTCGGAGCGGATGCGAAAATTGGTGCAAGACTTTTTAACTCTTTCTTCTTTAGAAAGCGGACAAGTACAGTGGCATCCCGAATCGTTATCTTTAGAAGAATGCGTAGAACTTGCTTTAAGTCGAACTCGTACCCGCAACGCGATCGAAGCTCAACCCAAAATCACAACTCAAGTATCCGAGCATTTGCCATTAGTTAGAGCCGATGGCGATTGGCTAGTCGAAGTTCTATCTAAGTTGCTAGACAATGCTACTAAGTTTACACCCCCCGAAGGAGAAATTGCGATCGCTGCCGCTTGCCATAATGACGGAACAATTGAAGTTACCGTAACCGATACCGGACGAGGTATTGAACCCCAACGCCTAGAACTTGTCTTCGAT
>QQTW01000248.1_pt1 | contig 32860 bp, 33 predicted proteins | sample 1904831 | NCBI WGS metagenome assembly QQTW01 (sample SAMN09435610, study PRJNA476489) | Subsurface metagenome, whole genome shotgun sequencing project.
ATTATTTCATTCGCACCAATATCGAGAAATCTTTCCAGTTGGTTGATATCATCGCTCAAAATTGACATCAAACCGCCCGTACTGCGTTCTTCAAAATACGCTAGTTCCAGTTCTTGTAAATGGTTATATGCATCTTGGCGCAAATCGTGCTGAATTATCTGAGCTAAGTTACGCCACATTCGCGCATAGGCATATTCAAACACCGATTCCAAGATCCATATAATCACAGTCAGGACGGAAAGGACTAAGAATTGTGCAAAAACATCCTTTACACCCCAACGAGCAATTATTGAATCTTGCTTTTGCACTACCACATCAACCGCAATACCAATTAAGGCGGGTGGTGCTAGATCGAAGATTTTGTTGAGAACTGAGTAAATTGATGCTTGCCAAATTTGACGGCTATAGTTATGGCTATAGTCGAGAAGGCGTTTGAGCGGATGAGTTGCGCGGCGGTATTTTTTGGGGTGGTTGCGTTTTTTTGACATTCCAGCCAGCTGATAATGCTCTAGCAATAGCTACTAAATAATACATTAATGCTACAAATAATCTTTTGCAGTCGCATGAAGATTAAGCAAAGGTAGGCGATGCCAGAACCACTTCTGGCATTTAAGCCTACCGTACTGTATTCGTAATTGTAGATAAATCAGTAAATAAAAAAATTGCCTTTTTGTCTTCCTCCCAAAGTAGGTGTTTATCTGCGTTAAGCTGCGATCGCATTGCCAAAACACATACACTCGATTATTTTTGTCAACTGGTATGAATGAATTTCTCAAATTCTTCTAGCGCCTGACTAAACGGAAATTGGCATTGCAAATCAGCTAGTTGAGTTAGGAGTGCCAAAGCAGGATATTGTATTGGGGTTCGAGCCACCCATGATGCGGCAATACACTGACTTTGCTGTAGGTTGAAGCGATCGCATTTACTTGATACAGGGATTTAGAAATTGAAAATTAATTCTCGCTGGCAAATTTCCGCCTCAACTCTCGAATCGCAGTACTCGTATTGCGCTGCTTAGCAATTTGGAAGCACTCTTGAATAAGATCTGAAATATTGATACTTGGGAAATAGCGGCTGTTAGAATTGACGTTGTAGCGATCGCCCTGCAAGCTATAAATTACTAGCTGATTTCTTAACAACCAAACTTCTGGCACTCGATAGGGCAGATAGTCATTGACATCCGTGTAGCTAGTGACATCTACCTCAATGACTAAATCGGGAGCAGGATCGACACCCCAATTAATCCGATCTTTACCGGCGATGGCCGCCCAGTTTTGAATATAAAAGCAGTAATCTGGTTCAATGCAGCTTGACTCTGGCAGATTCATTGTAATTGGCGTAAATGCCTCGTATTCCTGTCCAAGACAATCGAGCAAAACTTTGACTACATCAGCGATTATACCGATTTTGCGTCCGTGTTCCACTAAAGGAGCCATTAACAAAATCTTTCCAGGTCGATATTTGATCCAAGGCGAGGAGCGATCGCCCAATTGCTGACTCAATATCTGATAATCTTGCCAAGTACCAGGTAGCCGTACTACTGTTCCTAGGGACAACTGAATTTCTTTTGGTGTGATAACTGCAAACATCAAACTTATACCCCCACCTTTACTGGAAAGTAGGCTATCCTCTATTGCGACACGGGAAGTTTAGGGCGACTGCGCTTGAAGAAAGTTGTGAAAGCGATCGCCAACATCAGCAAGCTTACAGCGCAAACTCCATTCCACTGCCAGCGACTCCAAGCATATGCACCCAGAAAAGATCCTAACGCTCCCCCCAAGAAGTAGAACATGATGTAAAGCGCGTTCAAACGACTATGGGCTTCAGGGGGCAGACTGTAGATGCGTGCTTGGTTAGAAACCATTGTGGTTTGCACGCCCAAGTCTAATAATATCACCCCAAAAATTAACCCTACTAGCTGATGTCCTTGCCACCAGAACACCAAAAATGAGATCGTTGTAATTGTCAGCCCCAGTGCCACAGTTAGTTTCGGACTTCTCCTGTCTGCTAACTTGCCCACAAGTGGCGCTGCGGCAGCTCCCACTACTCCAACTAAGCCAAACAACCCCGCCACTTCGCTGCCATAATGATAAAGAGGTTGTGCCAACAGAAAGACGAGGGTACTCCAAAAGGCACTAAATGCCGCGAAAGACATTGCACCCGCCAGCGATGCCTCCTGCAAGACAGGCTGTCGAATTAGCTCGAACAAAGACTGCATTAACTTTAGATAAGGAACTCTGAGGGTAGGCTGGCTCTTTGGCAGCAACTTCGATAAGGCAAGTGCCAGCAGAATCATCAGTACACTGGCAATCCAATACATCGATCGCCAGCCAAAATTTGCTCCGACAAAACCGCTGACAGTACGGGCTAAAAGTATACCGATCAGCAAACCGCTCATCACCATTCCAACCACTTTGCCTCGCGCTTGGGGGGAAGCTAAGTTTGCCGCAAATGGAACAATTAGTTGTGCCACAATAGTCGTCATGCCGATCGCTAAACTCGCGCCAACTAGCCAGGTAAAGTTAGGAGCGAGTGCTGCTACCCCTAAAGCGAAAGCCGTTGCTACCAACATCGTCAGAATCAAGCGGCGACGTTCTACCAAGTCACCCAAAGGAACGAGCAGGAAAATTCCGAGCGCATAGCCAATTTGGGTTAGCATCGGAATCAATCCGACACTATGTTCCGATGTCTGAAAACTTTGGGCAATGATTGCTAGCAGCGGTTGGTTGTAGTACAAATTGGCAGCAGCGGCTCCACTAGCGATCGCCATCATCCAAATTAGGTTGCGTCCCAATTTTTCCTCGGTGCGGCTTTTGGGCATCGTCTTCTTCACAATAAAGCTTCCTTTAGGGCAGCAAGTGAGTAATTAAGTCTTCGTTGGGAGGGTGATTTCAAGACTATTTATAAAACCCGCGATCTATAAACTGCTGCTGTTTCACTTACGATGTACGGGCGCACAAGCCTTGTACCCCTACGACTTATTAAAATCAGGAGCTTGAAAACGTGATTTTTTACACAATATAATATTCCTAATTAAAATCAGTAACTCTGTAGCATTTATTACTTACTTACAACTTACAACTTACGACTTACGACTTATTTTGCTCACGCCTTCTAAAACAACTAAAGTATTGACAAAAAAAAGTAAAGAATAGACAATCAAGCCGTTACAAAGTAGTTAATTTAAGCGTTATGCTACTTTTACCCCAACTATGCCTACTGTCGAAAGCTAGCTATAAAACTCAGATCTTGCGGTTGAGAGAGTAGAGAAATAATTAAGTATAGGCCTTAATTATCCAAGGCTGCATCTCAACTGCTGCGCCTGAATCTTGTTAACCGACTGGCTGTAACCATTCATTTGAAGTTGAGAATTTCATGACTCAAGAGCCATCCCCTCAGTCCAAAAATAACAAGATTGCCCCTAGCACCGTTGATACAGATCTTAACGGCAAGACAGCCGCAGCTACAGTCTCACCTCAACTGAAAAAGCTAATTCCCCAGCAAAAGCAAGCCCAGAAACGATCGCAGCAGCCCAAAAACCAACAAACTCTGGGGCAGAAAGAATGGAGTTTGCAGGTTAAAGCAACAACCTTAGCACTTGCAATCAGTATACTCCCAGCTATAACAGTTGGTATAGGTAGCTACTTAGGTAGTCAGTCGATTCATCAGCAAGTTAATGGGGCAAAACAAGGGGGAGCGGCTGGGCTACAAGATACTGAAAGTGAGCTAAACAAACAACTGCTAGCACTGGTACTGGGAACAGGGGTGAGTGCAGTATTGGCAGGTGGAATCGCTGCTTTTGTGTTAAATCGCGCCTGTTCTCGCGTTAAAAACGCTGCTGTAGCTTCTACTAGAATGGTGAATAGATTGCAGCGAGAGGATGCAGCCCCACGCGATCGCGTTGCGGGTAAAGACGAACTAGTTGCTTTGGAGACAAACATCGGCTTACTCGAAGCGCAGTTGCCAGATTTACTCTGGAAACAGGAAGCCCAAGCCGAACGTTCGCAAATGTTGATGAACGTCACCCGCAGCATTTGGGAATCTCTCTCCCAGGCAGAAGTCTACAAAACAACCGTTGAAGAAGTTCGTACAGCGTTCAAAGTCGATCGCGTGGTTATTTTTCGCTTTGAGAGTAACCGCGATGGAAGCTTTATCGAAGAATCGGTGGCATCTGGTTTACCAAAGATGTTATGGGCGAAAATTGACGCTCCCTTATTCGCCAGTGAGGATATACAGCAGTATCGAAAGGGGCGCGTCATTGCTATAGACAATATATATACAGCAGATCTGATTGATTCTCATATTGGGTTGTTGGAGCGATTTGCAATTAAAGCCCATCTGAGCGCCCCTATTATTAAAGACAACCAGCTAATTGGTTTATTGATTGCTCATCAGTGTTCTAAACCACGCTTCTGGCAGCAATCTGAGATCGATTCGTTCGCTCAGGTGGCAGCTCAAGTAGGATTTGCCCTCAAACACGCACTGTTATTAGAACAGGTAGATACAAAAGCAAAAGTAGCTCAGGTATTAATAGACATTAGCCACCGGATTCGAGAATCGCTCAACCAAGAGGATATTCTCAAAACAACAGTAGAGGAAGCGCGCAAAGCGATCGCAACCGAGCGAGTTATAGTTTATAGCTTCGATGCAGACTGGTATGGCACAGTGATTGCAGAATCAGTTGTGCCTGGTTTGCCCAAGGCAATGTGGGCGCAGATCAAAGATCCGTGTTTCGCAGAAAACTATGTGGAAAAGTATCAAAACGGGCGGGTACAGGCAACCAACGACATCTATGCAGCCGGATTAACAGAGTGCCACCTCAAACAAATCGAACCGTTTAAGGTGAAAGCGAATTTAGTTGTTCCAATTCTCAAAGACGATCGCTTATTTGGCTTGTTGATCGCGCATGAATGTTCTAAAACTCGTGATTGGCAACAGTGGGAAATCGATTTATTTAGCCAATTGGCTACCCACGTCGGATTTGCACTCGATCGCGCTAGCCTGCTTCAGCGCATAGATACTGAAGGTGTACGAATTAAATTACTAGCAGACGTTACCCAGCGGATTCGAGAATCGCTCAACGAAGAGGAAATTCTCAAAACAACAGTAGAGGAAGCGCGCAAAGCGATCGCAACCGAGCGAGTTATAGTTTATAGCTTCAATGCAGACTGGTATGGCACAGTGATTGCAGAATCAGTTGTGCCTGGTTTACCCAAGGCATTGTGGGCGCAGATCAACGATCCGTGTTTTGCAGAAAACTATGTGGAAAAGTATCAAAACGGGCGGGTACAAGCAACCAACGATATTTATGCAGCAGGATTAACAGAGTGTCACCTCAAACAAATCGAACCGTTTAAGGTGAAAGCGAATTTAGTTGTTCCAATTCTCAAAGACGATCGCTTATTTGGCTTGTTGATCGCGCATGAGTGTTCTAAAACTCGTGATTGGCAACAGTGGGAAATCGATTTATTTACTCAGCTAGCGATGCAATTGGGAATTGCTCTCGATCGTGCTAGACTGCTCAAGCAAGTAGAGCAAGCATATCAAGCAGCTTCAGCCACCTCTCAGGAACAGCGTCAACAAAAAGAAGCGCTCCAGCGTCAGGTATCAGAAATGCTCAAAGAGAGTGAAACATCTGTCAAATCTCTTTCTAGCGATGCGATCGCTCAAATGCAATCAACTGCATCTGCCTACGATCGCGTTCAAGCTTTAGCTGATACATCTGAAAGAATAATTGCCGCTATTGGACAAGCACAACAACAAATTCAGCAAGTCGAGCATACAGTACAATCTGGGCATGAGTTTGTCAACCAAACTATAAACGGTATTGTTGCTAGCCGAGAGGCAATTCTCGAAGTTACCCAGAAAGTTAACCGCCTCAATCAGCCAGCCCAAAGGATTCCCAAAGTGGTGGACATTATTAGTAATGTCGTGTCTCAACTCAAGCTCTATGCTATGAATATCAAGTTGGCAACATCTCGCACCAGCAGTGAAGCCAATCGAGAATTTACTTCCGTCGCAGATAAAATACTTACCTCAACACAGCAGTTAGACGAGGAAATTGCCGAAATTAAACTTTTGGTGGCGAAAATTCAGGCAGAAACCTATGAAGCTGCGATCGCAGCCCAGGTGGGAACAGAACAAGCGATCGCCAAAACTCCATTGTTAGAAGAAACTCAACAAAAACTAAAAGCGATTGCTGCTTTCAGTATGCAAATGATTTCGCTGGTTGAGGAAATTGCCGAATCTGCTGCTAACTCCTCCCAAGCTTCAACAGGAGCCAGCCAAGCTATTCTCGAAGCTGCAAGCATCGCCAGCAAGACTTCAGAACAATCTATAGCAGTGGCAGAATCCTTTACCAAACTTGCAGCAGTTACTCAAGAGTTATAGCTTTTTGAAATGATGAATGATGAATGCTGAATTCATCATTCAGCTAGCATAAAGCAGCTGCATGGTGGCGGATGTGATCTTCAATAAAAGAGGCAATGAAATAATAACTGTGATCGTAGCCTTCGCGGTAATTCAATTTTAGGGGTTGATTGACTTCACTACAAGCTTGCTCAAACACTTCTGGCATTAATTGCTCTATTAAGAATTTATCCGCAGTTCCCTGATCGATCAAAATTGGACTGTGATACTTAACTTTCTTAATTAGTTCAGTTGCATCATAATCGCGCCAAGTTTCTTTATTTTCTCCCAAATAGTTAGTAAAAGCTTTTTGTCCCCAAGGACAACGCATTGGTGCAACTATGGGTGAAAAAGCTGAAACCGATTTGTATTGATTTGGGTTGCGTAAGGCACAGACAAGCGCCCCATGACCGCCCATAGAATGACCGAAGATGCCCTGTCTTTCTGGTTGGATGGGGAAATGCTCGGCAATGAAAGCGGGTAATTCTTGAACGACGTAGCTATACATTTGGTAGTGCGATCGCCAAGGTGTCTCTGTCGCATCCACATAGAAACCAGCACCAGTACCAAAGTCCCAATCTTTCTCCTCACCTTCAATTCCGCTATTGCGCGGGCTAGTATCCGGTGCTATCAAAATTAAACCATATTCTGCCGCGTATTTCAAAGCGCCTGATTTTACCATAAAATTCTCTTCCGTGCAAGTTAACCCAGCGAGGAAATAGAGAACTGGCAATTTCGATTTGGCTTGCGGCGGTTGGTAGACGGAAAATCGCATCTCACCGTTACAAGTTTGGGAGTGATGGCGATAAAAGCCGATTGTACCGTCAAAGCATTTGTATTCACTGATGAGTTTGGGGGATGCAGACACGATATCGATCCAACAAATTCAAACGTAGGGTGTGTTAGGGATAGCTTAACGCACTGTTAGTTCTTAGTTAGTGTCCTGCGGTGGAGTATGATTGCTCTAGTCAAAAAATACATCTAAAAGCAAGATTCATCTTTAGCCGATAGATTTTGACAGCGCTTTCATCCCTGCTTTTTTGCTTTGCTGTAAGTGCTTCCGGTGCGGCAGGTTAAGAGCGCAATTATCAAAATTGTATCATGATAGTAGACAGCAACAGTTGTGTGCTAAGAATTTAACTAAATTACCATTGTGACGGGGTAATTTGGAAACACCAACCTTTTGACCGTCAGGCGATTAAGTTATGTCGCAAAACCACCCTCATTCCAATTCCATCAACTTCACCGAACAAGAACGCTTGAAGATGCAGCGTTTGGTAGACTATAGCGCAGTGCGCTCGGTACCAGAAATCTGGGCGATCGCTGCTTCAAAATTTGGAGAAACTGTTGCTCTCCACGATCCTCGCGCTACGCCAGAGGTAGCTTTAACTTATACTCAGTTGACGCAAAAGATGCAATTGTTTGCTGCTGGGTTACAGGCGTTAGGAGTTAAAGCAGGCGATCGCGTTGGCTTGATTGCTGAAAATAGCCCGCGCTGGCTGATTGCCGATCAGGGAATAATGATGGCCGGGGGAGTCGATGTTGTCCGTAGCGCCCAGGCTGAAAAGGAAGAACTGTTATTTATCTTGACAGAAAGCGGCAGTACAGCGCTAGTAGTTGAAGACAGCAAGACGCTGAATAAATTGCGCGAAAGGCTGGAATCTTTACCAATTCGGCTGGCAATATTATTATCTGATGAAGAGATAAAAGAAGACGAAACCCTTAAAATTCTTAACTTTAATCAGTTAATAGCGCTGGGAGAAAACTATACTTTGCAGCCAGTGGCTCAGAACTGGGAGAACCTGGCAACTCTAATGTATACTTCTGGAACCAGTGGCAAGCCCAAGGGAGTGATGTTGAGTCATGGGAACTTGCTGCACCAAATCACCACCTTCGGTGTGGTATTGCAACCGCAGGTAGGCGATCGCGTCCTCAGTATATTACCAGTCTGGCACTGCTACGAACGCAGCGTCGAATACTATTTACTCTCCCAAGGTTGCACCCAGATTTACACTAACATCCGTTATGTCAAGGCAGATCTCAAAAGCTTTAAACCCAACTACATGGTTGGTGTGCCTCGGCTGTGGGAATCAATTTACGAAGGGGTGCAAAAGCAGTTCCGCGAACAACCCGCCAAAAAGCAGCGTTTAATTAACTCCCTGTTGGCTACTAGCCAGCGCTATATTGAGGCGTGCCGAATTGCTCAAGGATTGGCTTTAAATAATCTGCATCCGTCACTTTCCGAACGTGTAAGTGCTGGAATCAAAGCAGCAGCCCTAGCCCCGATCCATAAGTTAGCAGACCGACTGGTATATAAACAAGTGCGGGAAGCAACTGGTGGGCAAGTGAAGCATTTAATTAGCGGCGGCGGTTCCCTGGCCATGCACTTAGATAACTTCTTTGAAATTGTAGGCGTTGAAATTCTGGGCGGCTACGGCTTAACAGAGACTTCTCCCGTAACTAACGTGCGTCGCCCCAATCGCAATTTGCGCGGTTCCTCTGGGTTGCCTATGCCAGCTACAGAAATTAAAATTGTCGATCCGGAAACTCGTCAACCGCTACCAGCCATGCAACGGGGTTTAGTATTAGTGCGAGGGCCGCAGGTGATGCAGGGATATTATCAAAATCCGGAAGCAACAGCTAAAGCGATCGATGAGAATGGTTGGTTTAATACAGGTGATTTAGGCTGGGTGACACCAGAGAACGATCTGGTGCTAACCGGACGAGCCAAGGATACAATTGTGCTGACCAATGGAGAAAACATCGAACCACAGCCGATTGAAGATGCCTGTTTGCGTAGTCCATATATCGATCAAATCATGCTGGTAGGACAAGATCGGCGATCGCTCGGTGCCTTGATTGTTCCCAACTTGGAAGCCCTAGAAAAATGGGCAGAGTCTCAGAATCTTAGATTGAGTTTACCAACAGAGATGGGGGGACAAGGGGACAAGGAGACAAGGGGACAAGGGGAAAAAACACCACTAGTCACTCAAGAAATCGACCTGGATAGCCCAGCAATCCAAGAATTATTCCGGCAAGAATTGACGCGGGAAGTCAAAGATCGACCTGGATACCGCCCTGATGACCGAATTGGCCCATTTAAGCTAATTTTACAGCCGTTTTCGCTTGAAAATGGCTTGATGACTCAGACGCTGAAAATTCGGCGCAATGTTGTGATGGAACGCTATCACGATATGATCGACGGGATGTTTGACTAATTCGATCCCAACCTCGACAGAACGAAATTAGAATATATATGGATATCGCCAACAATCAAATGCTGCTAAAGCGAGCCGTTAACGTTAAAGCAATTGTTACTCCTCGTTGGAAAGACGAAGTACAGCAGCAACTCCAAGGTCAAATCAACGCAGTTGACAGCCAATTGCAACAGCTAGAAATGCAAGGGCAAAGAGCGATCGCGGAAATTCAAAAACAAAGTATACAACCCCCCGGGCCGCAAGTCCGCGAACAAATTGAAAGTATTCAAATGCAGGTAAATGAAAAGAAAAGCGAACTGCTAGAGCAGAAAAATCAGAGCCTGCAAAACCTGCAACAAGTACAATTACTTGAGTTTGACCAGGAAGTTACCCAATTTCAGTTGGAAGGCATTTTTACTATCCAACCAGGCGAAAACCTGATTGGCAAACTACAAGTCGAAATTCTCCTACGCGATGGCATTGTTGAAGAAATTCGCGGCGACATATAATAATAGTTTTGAGTTTTGAGTTTTGAGTTTTGGATTAAACAAGCTTTAACTAGGCATTCCTGCTTTATAAGTAGTTTTTAACTAAGAACTCAACATTCAGAACTCCAAACTATGTCTGGTAAACACCGCTCCTCATCTAACTCAAAACTCAACACTTAAAACTTAAAACTATTCATTACACCACTCCATGATTCACGAAGTCTTCATGCCCGCTCTTAGTTCCACAATGACCGAAGGCAAGATCGTCTCTTGGGTCAAATCGCCTGGTGATAAAGTTGAAAAAGGCGAAACAGTAGTGGTGGTCGAATCTGATAAAGCCGACATGGATGTGGAATCATTCTATGAGGGTTATATTGCCACCATCCTTGTCAACGCAGGTGAATCTGCCCCGGTGGGATCTGCGATCGCTCTAGTAGCAGAAACCGAAGCTGAAATCGCCACAGCACAACAACAAGCTAATTCTGGCGGAGCTGCCCAAGCTGAACCTGCTACAAATGCTACAACTTCTCCCGGACAAACAGCAGATGTGGCAGCTACAGTTCCCGCAACCGCAACTAGCACCGCCACAGCACCAGCCACAAATGGATCGAATGGCAGCAACGGGCGAATTATGATTTCTCCCCGCGCCCGCAAGCTAGCGAAAGAACTTAAAGTCGATCTCAATTCCCTCAAAGGTAGCGGCCCTCACGGTCGCGTTGTGGCGGAAGATGTGCAAGCAGCTGCAAGCTCAGGCAAGCAACCAGCAACACCCACAATGCCAACGCCTCAGACACCAGTAATGATGCCTGTTGCTACCCCAGCACCAGTAGGGAAACCAGCAGCCATTCCTACGCCCGTCGCCCCTGGTCAAACGGTGCCTTTGAACACGCTGCAAAATGCGGTAGTAAGGAACATGATAGCCAGCTTACAAGTGCCGGCTTATCATGTAGGTTATACGATTACCACTGACGCGCTGGATAAGCTTTACAAGCAGATTAAGTCGAAAGGTGTGACGATGACGGCGCTATTGGCGAAAGCAGTAGCAGTGACGTTGCAAAAGCATCCTCTACTCAATGCCAGCTATTCAGAGCAGGGAATTGTCTATCATTCCAGTATTAATGTTGCTGTAGCGGTGGCAATGGATGATGGTGGACTGATTACGCCAGTGCTGCAAAATGCTGACTCGGTAGATATCTACTCGCTGTCGCGTAATTGGAAATCCTTGGTAGACCGTGCTAGAGCTAAGCAACTGCAACCAGAGGAGTACAATAGCGGCACGTTTACGCTGTCAAATTTGGGAATGTTTGGTGTAGATCGCTTTGATGCAATTTTGCCACCGGGGCAAGGATCTATTTTGGCGATCGGAGCAGCTCGTCCGCAAGTCGCAGCCACAGCTGATGGAATGTTTGGTGTGAGGCAGCAGATGCAGGTGAATATTACCTGCGATCACCGTATCATCTACGGCGCTCATGCTGCTGCCTTCTTACAAGATTTGGCTAAGTTGATTGAGACGAACGCCCAATCTTTAACGATGTAAAGGCTGAAGGCTGAAGGCTGAAGGCTGAAGAGTAAGAAGATCGATGTTTTGAATTCTTGAATGCCCGACTTTTGACTTCATACTTCGTGCCTTCATAGTACAGACGCGATATATCGCGTCTGTACATACTTCATACTTCGCGCCTTCATACTTTATCCTTTTTTATGCTGCTTGCTGTGAGGCAGGGAGAGACATTACCCAGTCTCGCAGCAGATCGTTAACTTGTTCGGGAACTTCATCATGGGGACAATGACCAGCCCGGAGGAAGTATTCTTGTAGCTGCGGACAGTATTGCCGAAACTTAGGCGATCGCTCTCTTGCATTCATCCAAGGATCGGCTTCTCCCCACAGCAGCAACAATGGACAAGTTAACTGTTTTAGCAGCACGTCAACTTTTTCACCTTGAGGAGTGCTAAAAACGGAAGCAAACACCTCTGCCGCACCCGGATCGCAAGCAGGACGGGAAATTTCTTCTACTAGCTGGTCTGTAATTGCACTCTTGTCAAGATAAACTTTTTCCAGCGTTTGCCGAATCACCCAAGGCTGGCGAACGTACTGGAATAAGAGAAAACGCGCCCAAGGTTGCCCAAAAAACCATTTAGCAGATTCACCTAGGAATTTTTGCCACAGATCCGGCTGTTTTGGCGGCTGAACTTCTGATTGTATCGGTTCAGATTCATCATTAGGCTGATCTTGACTAAATGGCCCGGCACTGTTAAGTAATACTACACCCGCAGCAGCATCCGGACGCTGGGCTGCAACACACAAACAAGTATATCCGCCTAAAGAATTGCCCGCCAACACGGCTGGCTGACCAATAACTTCACTGATAAAGTCATGCAGCTGATCTCGCCACAGATCGCCGCTATATTCCAAATTCGGTTTGGCTGAACGTCCAAAGCCTAATAGATCGATCGCAAACACATGAAAATCTTCACACAACCCAGAAATGTTCTTGCGCCAATGGTCTGTAGAAGCACCAAAACCATGCACCAACAGTAGCGGTGGACGTTGTGGGTGTGGTTTTCCCGCCTGCACGTAGTAGATCGAATGCCCGCGCCACTGCCAATATTTACCAGGAATAGGAGCCGTATAAGGAGCTTTTGTTGCTTGCACGATTGAGTTAATCTTAAGTAGTTATGTTAAGTAACATTAATAATTTTAAATTAATTGTTATCGCTTGGTGGTCAGTCGCCAGTGGTAAAGCACAAAGGACAAAGGACAAATGACAAATGACACTGTGATTTCAGGTAAAACTAAACTATTGGGAGTAATTGGGCATCCGGTATCACATTCTCTGTCGCCAGTGATGCACAATGCCGCGATCGCTCACTTGGGATTAGATTATGTTTACTTACCCTTACCTGTTAAACCAGAGAATTTACAAGCAGCTATCCAAGGTTTTGAGGCGATCGGATTAACAGGCTTTAACATTACAATTCCTCATAAGCAAGCAATCTTACCTTTCTTATCTTCAATTTCACCCATCGCTCGTGCTGTAGGAGCCGTCAATACTGTTTGGCGTACCGATGCGGGTTGGGCGGGTACAAACACCGATGTCGAGGGATTTCTCGCTCCCCTGCTGACTCACAACCACAACTGGAATCAGACAGTTGCAGTAATTTTAGGCAATGGCGGTGCAGCGAGGGCGGTAGTGGCAGGCTGTGCTGAGTTGGGTTGTGCTGAGATTTATGTCGTCGGACGTAACATCCAGACAGTAGAAGAATTCTGCAATAGTTGGGGTAATTCAGCTTTAGCGGATAAGTTGGCTGGTAAGTTACACGCCTGCACTAGGGATAAACTACCAGATTTAATTGCTGGGGCCGATTTGCTGGTGAACACAACGCCTGTGGGGATGCATCCCCATGTAGAGCAGTCACCTTTGAGTTTAGATGAAATATCGCTGCTAGCAAAAGGTGCGATCGCTTACGACTTAATTTATACCCCCAGACCGACGCAGTTTCTGCAACAAACGCAGCAACAAGGTGCGATCGCTATTGATGGGTTGGAAATGTTAGTCCAGCAGGGTGCAGCAGCGTTAAAAATTTGGTTACAGCAACCAGCCCCAGTAGACATGATGCGTCAAGCCTTGCTACAACACCTGAAATGAAGTGTGAAGTGTGAAGTGTGTTAGCGCAGCGGCGCGTGAGCGCAGTGTGAAATTTAATCTTTATTCTCTAGCCTGAGCGCCTAGCCTTCGGCAACGCTTCGCGTACATCCTGAGCGCCTTCATCCTTTACTCTTTTGCCTACACCCAAAACCCTATTCTTCTGCCCAGCGCCAATTATAGCGGTTCCAGTGATACACGCCTTGAATTTCGTATTCAGCGCCGCTATCAAAACGGATGACGCAATAGGTGGAAACGCCCTCAACATTGCTAATTTCTTTCACTTGAATCACAGTGCAAGGAAACCATTCACGGCTACAAGGGCCTTCTTCTTGTACCCATTCCCACAGAGCATTCGATACTTCAATGCGATCGCCCAGTTTGAGTTTTAATGGTTCCTCTGCCTCAATTTCTGCATATTTAGTGAAATGAAAAGATTTGATGCTGTTAAGCCAAGCTAAACCAAAGCGATCGCGGATAAATTGCACTGCACCAGAATCTCGCTCCTGCAACCAATCATTCATTAGTTGAATTTTCCAGGGACGATTTTGTTGCTCTTGTTCCCGAACAAATTGCAAAAAGCTTCGGCGTTGTTCGGCTGTGAGTTCGTCTAGAGGATTAGTCACATCTGAGTTTAGATCGTAGTTATCTAGAGACTCTGCTGGTTTTGGCATCAATTCCAAGACCACTTGCAGCAGTATTTGTTTTTGCTGCTGATTGAGAGGACAGCTAGCTGAGTCACAGCTATTAAATGCTGCTTGCAGGGCTGCTTCGATCTCAGGGGGGGTCATAGAGAATAGCGCTTGAGGATCTAATTTCCTATTTCCCTAATTATTACAAATCATTATAAGGTTTCTCAGATTCTTGTTCCTTTGCTCGATGGCGACTGGGTGAAGAAAGGGTAGAGGTAGGTTTGTCTTTCCCTTTACCCCTTACCCTCTAAATTGCGAATTCCGAATTATACTGAGGTTGCTCTGATTATGATTTGAGTTGAGTTTATGCGGTTTCGAGTTCTTTCGATTCTATTATCTTGCCTTTTGGGGATGAGCGCTTGGTTGTTCGCTCCGCCTGCTTTAGCGCTGACTCAGATTAAACTATCTAACCTTTCTTATCATGAGTGTCCGGCTGAATTTGCCAAGGGAGCCGTTACTAGTGGCGGTACGACAATGGCAGCAAACTGCTTTATTGTCACTGGTAAAGCCGAGAATGCCTCTAACAAACCAGTTTACGATGCTGATATTTTTGGACGCATTTACGATGCCAACAATGACTCAGTAATGCAAAATCGAACCCGTATAGGCTCGATCGCAGAAATCCCAACCGGAGTTAGTGATTTTGAGTTACGAATTTCTGTCCCAGCCAATCAGCCTTTACCGCTACAACTAAAGCAGTTTAAAGCGGCTGGTTTTGCCGCTCAAGTCCGACGGTAATAACTAGCTAGGGTAGGTGTTGCAACTGGAGATGGTTTTACTGCCATAAGTCCAGCTATTTCCCCGCAATATGTTAGATAAATGCAGGTTGTATGGCGCTACCGATTAGACCTCCTAGCAATTGGAGGACGAGGATAGCCAACATGGGAGAAAGATCGATACCGCCTAGAGGAGGAATAATCGAGCGGAACAGATTCAGGTAAGGGTCGGTGATCTGGCTCAAAGCTGCGAATGGTTGGCTATACCAATTTACCGTTGGAAACCAAGTCAACAAAATCCGGATAATCAGCAATACCACATAAATTTGGATAAAAGTATTCAAGGTAGTAATAAGCAAAGTAATTGGAGAACTCATGGATGGGTAATTTCCTGGCTAAATGGCAGTAGTAATAGAGAATTGATATTAATTTAGCTGATATCACCTCGTTTCTGCATCAGCTAGAAGCGAGAAAATGACACTTGAAACTTCATCCACTCTTCTGGTATTGAGCGTGGATTAACTAGAATTTTTGTTCGCCGCGATCGCCTCAGAGCGTTATATCCTCACCGCGCTCTGCTGGTGAATCATCTATTTCTATACCATTTACTTCACCCAAAGTCAAGCGCACTTCATCAATCGTCTCATTCAGTTGAGCAATTTTATCTTCCAAGCTGCGACGTGCCAATTCGATACTTTGTTCAGAATTAGCTGCTTTAAACTGACGACGTTGCCGCTTGCTATTATTTCCCTCTGATAAGTTGGGATTGCGTCGAACTGCATCTGCTGCCAGTTCTGACGACCGTCCAGAAGCAAGCAAAGCGCCGATTGCGCCACCTAATAAACTGCCTACAATTGTGCCAGCGATAAAGCCGCCTGTAAATCCATCACGCTGATTCATGGTCATACCGTCTTGAGGAAAGCTTGCTGATTTTTTCTTTAGAATTTGCATTTATCCCCCAGATGCATATTAGCTTAAGTGCCAAACGCGCGATCGCCTGCATCTCCTAATCCCGGCACAATAAACCCTTGACTATTTATCCCTTCGTCAATAGTTGCAGTATATATAACTAAACCAGGATACGCGGCATTGAGTTTTTGCAAAGCAGGGGGAGCCGCCACTACAGAAATAATCCGCGTCAAAGCAGGATCGATGCCGCGCCGTGTTAGTTCTGTCATCGCCATCATAATCGACCCGCCTGTTGCCAGCATTGGTTCTGTAATTAAAACCCTAGTATTGGGGGGAAACTGTTGCGGCAATTTGTTCAAGTAACAACTAGTTTCTAGTGTTTCTTCATCCCGCACTAAACCCAAATGATAAGTCGATGCCAAAGGCAACAATGTCTGCGCTCCTTCTAACAAGGCAAGCCCTGCTCGGAGGATTGGCACCACTGCGATCTTTAGCTCTGGATTAATCATAGTTGCAGGGCAGGGAGCCAAAGGAGTTTCCACCATCAAGTCTAGGGTGGGCAACCAGTCTCGTACTGCCTCATAAGTCAGCCAGCGCCCTAGTTCTGTCATGGCAGTTTTGAATAAAACCCCTGGCGTAGCAGCATCACGAGCAACGCCCAGCCAGTGCTTAATCAAAGGGTGCGGTGGAACGTAAACGCGCAGTTGCAGTGTCATGGACTGTAGATGAGAGATGATTAATCTGAATCATCATACTTTGAACGGGGACAAGCGACTAGGGGCGATCGAAGTATGAAGTATGAAGTGTGAGTAGAGACGTAGCACTGCTACGTCTGTACCAAGAAAGTGTGAAGTATGTACGCGATATATCGCGTCTATACGATATATTGCGTGTGAAGTGTAAAGAGCTATTGAGCCTTCATCTTTCTACCGAAGTGTTGTTGCAAAATATTTTCAATAGTATTGACATTTATTCTCAATCACGGTTATATTGATTTTCAGTGTTCTCCTCTCTTTAAGGATCGGCAGACGGGATTGGTCGGCGGTTGCAGGCTAGTCCCAATTTTTTTAGGGGCTAGGGATTAGGGGCACTCTTGCTGGGGTAAAAGGTAAGAAAATTCCTAGTTTCTGACTTTGAGAAACGTTACACTGTACATTCAGGAAATTCTGTGAAACTGCTGTCTCCATGTCTGCCACTTCCTTATCATTCCAATCCCTAGCCTCTAGTCCCCAGCTCCTAGTCCCCAGTTTTGATGCGATCGTTATTGGCTCTGGAATTGGGGGGCTAGTAACAGCTACCCAGTTAGCAGCGAAAGGCGCTAAAGTGTTGGTGCTGGAAAGCTACTTAATTCCTGGCGGTAGTGCTGGATATTTTGAACGGGAAGGATATCGATTTGATGTTGGGGCATCAATGATTTTTGGCTTTGGGACTCAAGGGACTACCAACTTGCTTACGAGAGCTTTAGAGGCGGTGAATGTCAGCCTGGAAACAATTCCCGATCCGGTATCAATTCACTATCACCTGCCCAAAGGGTTAAACTTGAAAGTTCACCGCGATTATGAGAAGTTTTTGCAAGAACTAATCGCTTATTTTCCCCACGAACGGCAGGGCATCCGCAAATTTTATGATGAATGCTGGAATGTTTTCAACTGCCTTAATCGGATGGAATTGCTGTCGTTGGAAGAACCAAGATATCTGACGCGAGTGTTTTTTCAACGTCCTTTAGCTTGTCTCGGTTTAGTTAAGTATCTGCCGCAAAATGTTGGAGAGGTGGCGCGGCGCTACATCAGCGATCCGCAGTTGTTGAAGTTTATTGATATGGAATGCTATTTCTGGTCAGTTGTACCAGCAGATATGACACCGATGATTAATGCGGGGATGGTGTTTAGCGATCGCCACTATGGTGGAATTAACTATCCTAAAGGCGGTGTCGGTCAAATCGCGCAGAAACTAGTAGAGGGACTAGAAAAGGCTGGCGGGCAAATTCAATATGGGGCCAGGGTAAAAAAAATTATTACAGAAAAGGGCAAAGCAGTAGGCGTGCAGCTCGCTTCTGGAGAAGAATATCAAGCCAAGCGAATTATTTCTAACTGTACGCGCTGGGATACGTTTGAGAAGTTGCTCCCAGCAGCAGAAATGCCACAGGCTGAAAAGAAGTGGCAGCAAAGATATAAGAAATCACCTAGCTTCCTGAATTTGCACTTAGGAGTGAAGGCAGATGTGTTGCCAAGTGGCACTGATTGTCACCACATCTTGGTGGAAGATTGGGACAATATGGAGGCAACAGAGCAAACGATTTTTGTCTCAATTCCCACTTTGTTAGATCCTGATTTGGCTCCTGCTGGGTATCACATCATTCATAGTTTTACGCCGAGTTGGGTGGAAGATTGGCAGGGGTTGTCTGCAAGTGAGTACGAAGAGAAGAAAGAGGCTGCTGCTGGACGTATTATTGAACGGCTGGAGAAGATTTTCCCTGGTTTGGATGCGGGTTTGGATTATATGGAAGTGGGAACGCCTCGGACGCATCGGCGGTTTTTAGGGCGTGAGGATGGTACTTATGGCCCTATACCCAGGCGCAAGTTGATGGGGTTGTTGGGTATGCCGTTTAATCGCACTGCCCTTCCGGGGTTGTATTGTGTGGGAGATAGTACTTTTCCAGGTCAAGGGTTGAATGCGGTGGCGTTTTCCGGGTTTGCTTGCGCTCATCGGGTGGCGGTGGATTTGGGGATTTAAGAAATACGAACCGCCAAGTCGCAAAGGTCGCCAAGGGGAGGGGCGGGCTTGCGTTCCGGCAGTGCTATCAGTGAGGCTCCCAAACAACAATTATGGTGTTAGATTTGTTCGAGTAAAGACTACAAGAAGTTGCATATGGGCTTTAGTGAATTAGTTGAGGCGCTCAAAAGTCTTTCTATCGAAGAAAAACAAGAAATTCAACTGCTACTAAGCCAATATCTTCGAGAAGAGCGTCGAGAAGAAATATACGAGAATTTCAAAAAAAGTCAAGCTGAAGAGCAAAGCGGTATACTCAAATTTTCCTCCAAAATCAACGAACTGAGACAGTTGATAGAAGAGTAATGGTAGAAATCAGTTTCAGTTCTTCATTCAAACGTGCTTACAAAAAGCGAATTAAAGGAAATTTAGACTTAGAAGCAAGGTTTTGGCAAAAAGTTGAGCAGTTTGCACTAGACCCTTTTGATAAAAGCTTGAAAACTCACAAATTGTCAGGGAAGCTCAAGGACTTATGGAGTTTCAGCGTGGAATACGATGAAAGAGTTTTGTTTTACTTCTCTGATGACGGGAAGGCTGTGTTTGTTGGCATTGGCAATCATGATGAAGTGTATTGAAAATGTCAGTGAATACTTTTAAAACATAAATAACCTAGAAAAGGAGCGATCGCGTAACAGGCAAACCCCTAAGTTGGCAGCAGCGAGATCGCGCTCTATCTGTCAGTGCAAAGAAATATGCATCAAATATCAGCATAATACACTATTGTGGGATGTTATACGGAAAATTTCCATGTAATAACTGGTTATACGGCTTTGTTTCGGTCGGCTGGTGGGTACGTTAGGTTTGTAACCTATTACTCAAGTAAAGTTATGGCAACGTACCAGGTATTGAACCGAAAGGAATCTGCGCTTCAGGAATCGTGATTGCGGGTTCTTTTGAAGACATTAACTGGGTTGGCCATCTATCACAATACATTGAGTATGAATTTGATACTTTGCTCAACCCAGAAATAGATAAGATTTTGCCTCGTCACATACTCAGCGAACCGCCGTTTTCCGGTGTTCATTGGAATACTCAGAGGTCAGGAATTTCAATTCCCGATGCAATTGCTGTTGAATTGGAAAAGCTTTGGCCGCTCTTCTCCAATCAATACGGTCTCCTATAAGCCAAAGCAGTATCAAAGAGCAAAGCAGAACTTGAACTATTAAATGAACAACAGACAGTTGAGGCTAAGAGCTACTTTGATACAGACAATCTTGAAGATGCAAAACAAAGAGTAATGACATCGATTGTGCAGAGGCGCGGGCAATCACAGTTTCGGCGCAGGTTGCTAAGAGCCTATCCTAGATATCGTGAAGAATGGCGTTAGTGTGGTTTGAATGGAATGCGCGATAATAGAGGTGGAGCGATTAGCATTGCCTAAACTTTCATGCAGTTTGAGTGGGATGAAGCGAAGAATCTAGAAAATATTCGTAAACATGAGATTGATTTCGCAGATGTCTTTCCGATGTTTGATAGTCCAATGCTAATTGAGCCAGATGACCGTTTTGATTATGGCGAAGACCGTTGGTTCGGTATCGGTTTCCTTGGTAACGGCGTAGCGGTTGTTATTTGGACAGAACGGCAGGGTGATGTAATTCGGATCATTTCAGCACGACGGGCAAATCGATATGAGCGACAAAGATTCAAGAAATACCTCTCGTACTAACTGGGACGCACTTGAAGCGATGGAAGATGAGGGAATTGACTACTCTGACATTCCACCATTGACAGATGAGTTCTTTGAAAAAGCTACTTTAAGAATTCCGGCAACTCAGGCACATCAGTTAGTTCAGATCGATCCAGATGTTCTAAACTGGTTCCAAGAGCGTGGTGGAGAATATAGAACTTTAATCAACTCGGTCTTGCGTCGTTACATAGAAAGCGGTGGTAAGCAGTCAGCTGTATAATAACTAGTTATGCTACAATCGGTGTCTTATTGCGAGATAATTTTAACTCGTTGGTATGGCTATCTACCCCTCTGACCACCATTAGCCCGATCATCCCGCAAACAATTCCGCAGTTCGCTAATGGCTACATTCTGATCTTTGCTTGTTTGCCTTACTCAACCAATGCTCTGAGGAATTCTACTGAAATCTTTGGATTCAAACTACTTTCGCACTCTACATACTACCCTTTGCGCAACTGCATTCATGGCAAAGCCCTGTCGATTGTATCGTTAAAGTTACGGATGAAGATCGCTTTGAAAACGCAAAGGGCAAACAAGAAGAGCGATCTCGCCCCTGTTCTAATTAAAACACCGTGCCATCACTTTCTAACTGAATTGGTGGTAATCCTGCTCTCAACTCGTTAGCAATTTTACGTCCTGCACTCCAAGTTCCTCCTTGCAAAATTTTAACTAAAGGTAGTTGTTCGGCATTCATATTGAGTTTTTGGCGTACTGTCTCAGCAATCCGATCTAATAAAATCACGGTTAATGCCCGCCACTCAACTATTACTTCTGAATCAGCCGAGTAAGGGTGTTGAAATATATCTGGATGTTTTGGCTGCAATAATCCCAAATCTATGCATAAACCACCGTTGCGATATTCTGGTAGTCCGGTGAGAGCATTTAATTCAGTAATTTCTAAACCAAGTTCTTGTAATGGTTCTAGTAAGGAGTAGGTAAGCCATTGGGAAAGTTTATGAAAAGGAACTAAAGAATGATGAATTATGAATGATGAATTATGAATGGATGCGGCATCTTCAGTTTTGAATTTTTCAAGGGCGGGGTGATGCCAAACATCCCCGAGATTGACTTTGGCAATTTCCACTCTTCCAGTCCAAATGTCGCCTAGTCCTTCTAGCACCGCAGACAATACTGTTTGGGCTGATAACTGTCCCTTGTGAGACTGTTCTAGTAAGTAATTAACCAAATTACCAGGACGGGGGTTATCACTTCCAAATATGTGCGGTTTTGAGAGTAACGTTTTTCCCAATTTTTGCAACAATTCCACTCGCCCAGCTAAACCAACTAAAGGATTATCGGGACTGACTTGAAAACTCGATGATAATGATGCCTCAGTTATTCCTTGCAATCCTTGGGCATCTGCTTGCAACAACCATTCTTCATTTGTAGATAAATAACCGTGACAAAATAGGCGAAAACTTGCCACCGCCAGCCCTTCAGAGCGCCTGAAAGCGCGATCGCTTTCCTTCTCATAATACCGCCAGCTATTCCCCGCACCTGCATCCAGCAACACGCTAATAATCGCCAAGTCAAACTTTACCTTAGCCTTCTCAACAGCTGACACCCCTACCAACATCTGATCTAATTCTGCCAAACGCGGCACACCCCCAGCCTCAAAATGTCGCCAACGACTGTGAAATGGAATCTCTAAATTCGGGTATTCCTGCCGCATCACCCCAATTACATAATCTGCCACTCTTTCCAACTGTGTCAAATCGCAACCAAAATGACTCAGCTTATCCTCACACCCCAACTCAAACAACACCCCACAGCGATCGCGTATCGCCCCAGCCGAACGAAGATAAGCAATCTCTGAATGCTGAATGCTAAATGCTGAATGCTGAATGTTTTTAGAATTCATAATTTATCATTCATAATTCATAATTCTCTCCCCTTAACCTCAGCCAATCCGTCCATACCCAACACCTCACCTGGCGTATAATATCCCGCCGCCTTCTTCGCCTCAATTTCCACTCTTGCATCTGGTGGAATCAAATCCTCTGGAATTGGCACTCTTTCCACAATCTCAATTCCCGACTGCGTAATTGCCTCATACTTGAGATTACTCATCGATACCATGCGATCGATCCGAGTAACACCCAACCAATGCAACACATCCGGCATCAATTCCTGAAAGCGCATATCTTGCACCCCAGCCACGCATTCAGTCCGACTAAAGTAAGCATCAGCGCGATCGCCTCCTTCTTGACGCTTGCGAGCATTGTAAACCAGAAACTTCGTCACTTCTCCCAAAGCGCGCCCTTCTTTGCGGAAATAAATAATTATACCCGCACCGCCAGATTGTGCTGTCTGCACGCATACTTCAATTCCATGCACCAGGTAAGGGCGACAGGTGCAAATATCGCTGCCGAATACATCCGAACCGTTGCATTCATCGTGTACTCGCACTGCTAGGGGTTTATTGGGATCGGTAATTGCCGCTATATCGCCAAATATATAAACTGTAAGTCCTCCAATTGGCGGCAAGAATACCTCCAAATCCGATCGCGTCACCAGTTCTGGGAACATCCCCCCAGTCTGTTCAAACAAAGCACGCCGCAACTCTCCTTCAGAGATATTAAATCGCTTCGCAATTCCAGGTAAATACCAAACTGGCTCAATTGCGGCTTTGGTGACAACTAAATCGCCTCCTGGCTTGAGAATCTTACCATCAACTGCCAAACGACCTTTTTCCACAGCCTCTTGCAGTTCCGGCATATTGATATGGGCTTTAGTAATAGCGATCGTCGGTCGAATATCATATCCCTGTTCGTAATAGGAAGTATACGCCTCACTTACCATCGCCCCAAACGGATCGAGAGAAACTATTTTTTCGGGTGCACACCAACTAGGGTATGGCCCAATTTGCTCGGTGGGAGATGTGTTTGTCAGATCTGCTCTGCGATCTGCTTGCAAAGAACCGCTTGCCACTGCCAAAGCGCGGTAAACTGCATAACCACCGGAATGAGTGCCAATAACGTTTCGATAGGCTGGATTTGTCAGCGTGGCAATAATCGGCCCGCGTAGACTAGGCTCTTTTTCTCCCCAGTGAATTGGAATTGGTTTGGGGCCGAAGCGACTGGGATGGGAAGTTAGAACAATGTGCTTGGGAGTAATTCGCTCTTGCATATATGCTGACTCGCGGATGTGTTTGATAATACTGCTGCGATCGCGGGTACTATATAAATTCTGTTAGAGTAAGTTTAAATATTAACCATAATATTCTTACTCTTTTAGTAGCCAAGCACACTGATTGAACTATTAAATAGTTATGCATTAACCTAGAAGACTAAGTTTATAACCTTCCAAAAGGTAGATAGTTTAAAAGCTTATTAATTTGATTGAATTCTTCCTGCTCGACATAACCAACAAGTTCAGGAAAGTAAATCTCAAATCCAAGCTCAAACTCAGGGTAATGAGCTTTCAATTCTACAATGCTATTTGCCAAGATATCGCCGCGTTTTGATCTACGTGCTATTCGCGCGATCGCTGCTTCAACTCCACTAATTTGTTGATATGAAGTCAACCAGTCTTGCTGAATCATAGTGGGAAGGATCTGTCGAAGCGTATCAGGTAATACATTCTGTTGCTGTAACAACAGAGTATAAACTTTTTGTGTAAAATATTGGAGTGGGATTGAACTATATTTCATCCAATGGTTAGCAAGAAAATGGTCGTAGAACACATCTATCAAAATGCCTCCATATCTTTTTCTTTCTAATGAAATGCTGCGTTTTGCCTCTCTGACAATACGATGAGTATCAGTATAAATATCTACTTTTCGATGAAGTTCAATTCCCTGTTGAATTGCAGTTGAATACTGATCTTTAGCCGCACCTTGGGCAAAATCACCTAGTAGATTACCTAAAATTGATTCTGGTGTATCTTCTGCTAAAAACAAGTGTGCTAGATAGTTCATTTGATATATTTTTATTAATTTTAAATTCAACAATAATTTTAAAATAAATTTATAGAAAATATAACTATCGTTTAATTTATAATCAAAAGAAAAGTACGTAACTTCAATCATATCGAATTGGGACAAAACAATTATTAACCACTAAACGCAACCAGCAGATAGCAACATACATTTATGAAGGAATCACCTATTAATTCATTACTAGAAGACTTGAAAAACCCTGATGAAATGGTGCGTCAGCAGGCGACAGAGGAATTATGGCAGCGCTGGTTTTATCAAAAGGGCGTGTATGGTTGGGAATCGTTGCAACGCAGTCAAGCTTTGCTAGTAGCGGGAAAGATCGCAGAAGCTGAAGCGTTACTAACAGAAATGATCGAGGATCAGCCAGATTTTGTTGAAGCTTGGAATAGACGAGCAGTACTTTATTTCGTAACCAAAAAGTATCAAAAGTCTTTAGATGACTGCCAGATAGTTGTCAAACTCAACCCTTTTCATTTTGGGGCGCTGCATGGTATGGGTTTATGCTATGTAGCACTAGAGGAATATTCAGCTGCTATCGAAGCTTTCCGTAAAGCTTTGGAAATTCAGCCTTATGCCTTGGAAAATCAAAGGTTGATTTTGGAATGTATAGCGCAGTTAAGCTAAATATTGGGGCTAGAGGAGAGCTGGGAGAGCTGGGGGAGCGTTCTTGAGCTGGGGGAGCAATCCAAAATCCAAAATCCAAAATCTAAAATCTAAAATCTAAAATCGCTGATGATTCACATTGACGGTTCCTATGGAGAGGGCGGCGGACAGATTCTTCGTACTTCGCTGAGTCTAGCCGCCATAACTGGACAACCGTTACGCCTTGGAAACATTCGGGCGGGACGACAAAAGCCCGGATTAGCTGCTCAACACCTTACAGCAGTGCGGGCAGCTGCTACTATCTGTCAAGCTAAGGTGCGGGGTGATGCTTTAGGTTCGATGACGCTGGAGTTTATTCCTGGTGGTTCTGTGCAAGCTGGGAAATACACTTTCGATGTTACCGAAGCACGACAAGGTGGTTCGGCTGGTACAGTTTCTCTGGTTTTGCAAACTATCCTCCTACCTCTGGTGCTGGCGAATGGTGCATCAGCAGTGACGTTGCGTGGAGGTACTCATGTTTCCTTTAGCCCTCCTTTTACATATATTGAACAAATCTATCTGGCCATGTTGCACCGGATGGGTGTGCAAGCCTCGTCGAAGTTGAATGCTTGGGGTTGGTATCCTCAAGGTGGAGGTGAGGTGGAACTGCAAGTGAGTGGTGGTAGCCAACTGGGTGGAATTGATTTATTGGAACGCGGTGACTTGCTTCAGGTAAGAGGACTAGCAGTGGTGACGGAACTACCTTCTCACATTCCCCAGAGAATGGCTAGCCGTGCCGAAAATTTGTTGCATGAAGGTAATCTGAAAGCAACTGTGCAGCCTCTGCGGGCGCGGGGAATTGCGCCAGGTGCTGCTATCTTTCTCACTGCTGAGTATGAGCATAGTAAAGCTGGATTTGGTGCTTTGGGGCGTGTGGGGTTGCCAGCTGAGAAAGTGGCTGAGATCGCTTGTGAGGAACTGTTGCAATTTCATCATACTGGCGCACCAGTGGATGTTCACCTGGCGGATCAGTTGTTATTACCAGCTGCTTTGGCTTCAGAGAAAAGCCAATATCGGGTAGCTGAAATTAGTCAGCACCTGACAACAAATGCTTGGGTAATTGAACAGTTTGGGATAGCACAGGTGACTGTAGATGAAGAGGAGATGGTGGTTACAGTTGCACCTGTGAATGGGAGATGAGTTTAAAGACTAAACACTGTTTTAAGTGTTTTGACCTTGGCAGTATCAATACCGCATTCAAGTTTAGTAATGGGATTTAAGCTTTTCCATTTAGATTTACTAGCTGTAAAAATAACGTCAGATGCTGTTTCTATTTCAATTGCTTCAAATCCACCTATTTTATTTGTTGCTAGATAGTTTAGACGGCTAAAAACATCATCTCTTGAAGCGCGTTTAATACTTACAACTTCTGGTGGGTTAGGTGGTGGTACAGGCGCTATTGGGGCTGAAAGATAGAATACTTTAGCTAGGGCATATAATTTATTTTTAGTAATGCCACACTTCAAATTAATGATAGGGACAAAGTCCAACCAACTTTTCCTGTCAGCTTCTTCAATTTTATTAGTAGCCTTAATAACGTCTACTCCCTTTAAAGCACTACCTGGTTCTGCAATTAAATATTTTAGTGCAGCTGAAATAGTATCTCTCGATGCTGTAGCCAAATTGACTTTGGGAGTAGCTTCTCGCGTTAAAATTTTAGCCTGTTCAATATTTTGAGGCTGTGGTTCAATTACAATGCACCAAACTCGTTCTAACTTAGCTTGTTGAGCAACTGCATACACAAAGTGATTGCTAACAACTTGATACTGATAATCGCCTGTTTCTTTAACAATAACAGGAATCCAATTACGTCCACCAGCTTGCCTGATAGCCTCTGCTGCTGCGGTAACAACAAATTCTGATTCAGAAATTTGCTCTTCAGATGCAATATTTTCTAATGGCAAGTGCATCAGCTTACCAATGTTATCAAAATCGCCCATACAAAAATACTCCTTAGCTAAACCTAAATAAAGTCTCAATACAAATTATTTTCAATCCAAAAAATACTCTTTAGCTAAACCTCGATAATATTCAGCAGCAATAGCGTGCCGGAAAACTGCTGGAATTCTTGAGAAGGCTGCACTAGCAACTACTGCATAATTTGGCAGCGTAAATATTGTTTTATCAATCAATCCAGTTCTAGCTTTAGGATAAAAGTAAGGCAATAAATTGAAACTAGAAGATTTGTGTACGTGGGTAATAATTGCATCAATTTCTCTATTTGCAGTTGCTAGGGCTGCATCTGCTATTTTCTCGCCATTGAAAAAGATTGGTAGAGCAATAGGCCCACCATCTTTTCGCGCTTGCTTCACTTTTGGAATCAATTCTTTAATGACTTTAGCAGCATTATGCAGAGATGCTAGGTTATTATGATTTGTTGGTATGAGTACTGCATCAGCAGCATAAACGCTACTCTGACTAAAAAACATCCAACTTGTAGGACAATCAATTAATATGTAATCATACTTATTGATAAAAGCCCTAAGTAAGTCTCGGAGTCTAGCGGCTCCCTTTTCAATTTTTGCTGCTAATTCCGCTTCTGTATACTGTGCCATTTTAGGATCGGCAGAAATTACATCAAATAACTTTACGTCTTTCCCCGATTTATCTTTTACTATAAAAGGCTGAATTGTTGTTTGGATATCTAATGAATTATCCATCAAACAATCGTACAAGCTAACAGTACCTAATTTTAGACCAAGTGAATTAGTTAAATCTCCTTGCTGCGGATCGAAATCAACTACTAAAACTTGTTTTCCCAAGCGGGTAAGAATAGCTGCTAGATTAAGAGTTGTCGTCGTTTTTCCTACGCCACCTTTACAGGGTAAGCGCATCTAAAATTGTAGTTAAAGTAACAGATTTATTTGCATAATTATGATTTAGAGTAAGCAATTTGAGGATGAAAAATATTAGACAGTACTTTAATAGGTAAAGCGTCTCTATTACTAACAGGTTAGTTTTATGGCATTAGGCTTTAAATCTCCAAGAAAAATAGTTAAAAGTTCAAAAGATTTGAGTATAGCCAATGCGACTACACTAACAGAACAAATGGATTTAGTTTTTAGTGAGATAGAAGATCCTCGTGTAGAAAGAAGCCGTCTCCATTTATTAACAGATATTTTAATAATTGGAATTTTGTCAGTGATTGCAGGAGGTAAGGGGTGGGAGGACATGGAGAATTATGGATTAAGTAAATACGACTGGCTGAAGCAATTTTTAGGCTTACCTGAAGGCATCCCAAGTGCAGATACATTCCGACGAGTGTTTGAACGCATTAACCCAAAAGTATTTGAGCGGTGCTTTCGACGTTGGGTAGAATCAATAGTAGAAGCCGAAGGAGCTAGGGTAATTCCCATTGATGGAAAGACTCTTAAAGGCTCTTATGATAGAGAACAGGGTAAGTCAGCAATACATCTAGTTAGTGCATGGTCAAGTGAGTATCGTCTTGTTTTAGGGCAAGTAAAAGTAGCTGATAAACCCTTATGAAATTACAGCAATTCCTGCGTTACTAGAATTACTAGACATCGCTGGATGCATTATTACCATCGATGCGATGGGTGCGCAAACAGCAATTTCATCTCAGATATTTAATGCAAAAGCAGATTATGTGTTATCACTTAAAAGTAATCATCCTACACTTCACCGGCAAGTAAAAGATTGGTTCTTCCAACACCTATCTAATGGGTTTAAAGGGATTATTAATAGTTATGATGAACGAGTAGAGAAAGGCCATCATCGTACTGAAAAGCGGCAAGTTTGGTGTGTGCCCATTTCTCAGTTATCAACTTTACATAACGGGGATAGCTGGGCTGGTCTTAAATGCGTTGTAATGGTAATCCGGGTAAGACATATTTGGAATAAAACCACCCGTGAAGTTCAGTTTTATTTAACTAGTTTAGACTGTAATGCTTGTAAACTAGCACAAGCTATCCGAAAACATTGGGGTATTGAAAATAGTCTACATTGGACAATGGATGTCACATTTAATGAAGATGCTTGTCGCGTCCGTAGTGGTCATGCACCACAAAACTTAGCATTGCTGCGACGAATTGCTCTTAATGCTTTGAACCTGGAGCAATCTTTGAAACGTAGTAATCGCCAAAAAGCGAATCGAGCCGCTATGGATAATAACTATATGCTGACTGTTCTTGGTGCTTGCTTCTTACAACATGATGATGTCTCTAAACCCGTTTGTCAATAGCATTTGAGATGCGCTTACCCTGGCCACCTTTATTGTTATATAAGCAAACAGTTAAAGCTTTAGGTGGATTATCAATCAAACATTTAATATGGGCAATAATATCAACTATATTGTCTTTCTTAATTAACCAACTAGGTGTTGCAGGAATCACAACTCTTCCGTGTCGTCGGAATAGCTGGATGTGAGTTGAATTAGTTATAATCCCCCATTGAGCAGTTTGGCAACTTGGAGAAAGTAAATATCTTTTAAGTTGCTCTCTAGTATTTATATATAGAGGAGTGCCTTCTGATAAATTAATATTAGCTCCTTTATGTGTTGCTCGTCCTTTAACTTCAATAAGTAAGTAAGGATTGGTAGGAGCAAATAAAAAAGTATCACTATCTTTGTTTTTACGAACTGCGAAATCTACCTTTTCACCCCCTTTACCTGTAGAAAATTGTGGAAATTGTTCTTGATTATTAAATCCAAGCGCTTCTAAAATTGGTTTTACAAATTGAGTTTCAACAATTGGCTCAATTGCATTTATTGGAATAGTATCTAGAATATCGCTCCAGTTTAGATGTGACATTACGTATTACCTAAGCATCTGGAAAAGTCCGTTTGCTTTCCATTGAAACCAACTTTACATCAAACTGCTAAGCGTATTTTTGGCTATTTATTTACATCTGTATAAATACTGAAAAACCTTGATAAAAGAGTGATTTCATTTCAATATTTTTTCAATGTTAACTATACAAGCGTATATTTACTAGAATATAAAGCTGCATTTAGCAACTTCAATTTTGCATTTTTAACTGAGTAAAAGACATAAAATTATGTATTAATACGTAAAGCTAATTAGTGAGATACGTTAATAACGCACCCCACAGTTTTTATTTTCGTCTCATTTGCGATACAGCACCGCAAACAAAACCTGATATCAAAGACAATTCAGCACATGATGCGGGTGGTTGGCTAATGAAGCTGACGGTTTCTTATTTCACAAGTTATGATTTTTTCAAAAGTCTAATCTTGCCACAAAGCAATTCCACCCAATAAACCACTCAGATTCGGGATAATTTTGACGTTTGACGGTAAATCGAGAGTGACTTTTTTTGCTTCACCACCGCCAATGTAAAGGCGATCGCAATTAAATAGGTGTTGTATAGAAGCGATCGCTTTTTCTAGCCGCAAATTCCATTTCTTACTACCAACCTCATCCAAAGCCCGCCGCCCCAGTTGTTCTTCGTAAGTTTCTCCTTTACGAAACGGATGATGCCCTAGTTCTAAATTCGGTACTAGTTTGCCTTCTAAAAACAGGGCAGAACCAAAGCCTGTACCCAGAGTAATTACTAATTCTACTCCTTGTCCAGAAGTGGCTCCCAACCCTTGCATATCAGCATCGTTGGCTACCCTTACTGGCTTAGCTAAACTCTGAACCAGCGCAGATCCCAAATCAAACCCAATCCACTCTGGATCTAAGTTCGCTGCTGTTTCAGTTACGCCACGACGCACTACACCAGGAAATCCGACTGAAACGCGATCGAACTCACCTTGAGCAGCAGCTAAACTGGAAATCGCACTAATTACTGGCTGGGTAAGTGGTGGTTGTGGTGTCTCAACACGCGACCGCTCAGTTTGAGGATTACCACTGGTGTCTAACACTATAGCCTTAATACCACTACCACCAATGTCAACGGCTAGGGTGCGAATATCTTTATTTGATTCCATCAGATTTCTCCTTATCGCTATTCACTACCGCTTTATCAAACTTAATTCTGCTTGCCAAAGCATAATTAATATTCAGTTGTTGTACAAATACCCTATCCATGCGGGAACTCCACAAACTAGTTTAATGCCCTCAATTCTGCCAGAACAGTTGAAAATGGAGGCAGCTGTTGCAGAGTATCCCGATGAGTAGAATAATCTATTATTGATGGAAAGCAAGTTGCCCTTTGCTTAGACAACACGAAACTTCAGTAAAACAAGTGTATTGAGTTTGACAGTAGCACCAAAGAAAGAGGTTCGCGCATCCTTGAATCTGTCTTTGATGGTTAGGTACAAGCGATCGAAGATATATATGCGTTCCGTCAACCCAAAGCATGGTAGCGGGTTGCACATTCGATCGCCTTATCCACTAGCAAATCTAATCAACCCGCCCGTACTGGAAAGGCGGCACAACGGAAATATTTATTTTAGGCATAATAGAATCAGCCAAGCTATCTATACCATGCCAGGATTTTAGATGCGCGGATTTTGAAATGTTCATCCAGTAGGAGTTTTAGCGATTACAAATGTAATAGCCATAAAATCAAATAGTCTGATTGAGGACAAAATAATTTTTAAAATAAATTAAGAGATAGGATCATGATTTCTGATACCAAAAACATCACCCGAACATATTATCAAGAAGAAATTCAGCAAATTCTCCAGATAGCGATCGCGCGTCAAGCCTATCAAGGAGAATTTACCCACGAACAACTTTTAGAAATCGCTGCTGAATTAGAAATTTCTCCCCAATGTCTGCAAGCAGCAGAAAAAGAATGGCTGATACAGCAAAGTGACAATCAAAAGCAGCAAGAATTTAATAAATTTAGACGCGGGAAATTACAAAAAAGCATGGGAAAATATGCAATTAGTAATTCTTTTTTGTTACTCCTAGATCTCGTTAGTGGTGGTGGTATTTCTTGGTCGCTATACATATTGTTGTTTTGGGGTTTATTCCTCGGTCTTGACGTTTGGAATAATTTTTCATCTCAAGGCGACGATTATGAAAAAGCTTTCCAAAAATGGCAGCGCCAGCATCAGATTAAACAGTCAATTAATACTTTTTTAGATAAGCTTCTCAAAGCTTAATTTATGTATTTGTAGGGTGGGGTGGCGCTGTGCTACTCCACCAAGAGCGGAGAAATTGCCCACCTTAAAGTAATTGTGTCTGAATTATAGCGCTTGGCTAGAAAGATGAAAATCTTTGAAACAAGGAAAAGTTATGAATACTACCATTAAAAAACTGAGCTTTATTGAGTTTCTCGAACAGTACCCAGACGGTAAAGGAATTTATGAGTTAGTAAACGGGGAAATTGTACAAGTGGAACCAACCAGAGCGCATAAAAATGTAGCACGATTTTTGCTTTTTACCTTCAACGACGAAATTAGAAGAAAAGGACTTGACTATATAGTCGATCAAACCATAGTCGTTAGAACTGTAACAGCTTCTGGACAAGAACAAGGTAGAAATCCAGATGTCAGTATGGTTAGTGAATCACTATGGAATTCAAATGTGTTAGCATATGCAGCTTTGACTGAACCTATTCAACTGGCTGTAGAGGTTGTATCAACTAACTGGGAAGATGATTATGTAGATAAGCTGGATGAGTATCAAAGACTAGGTATTCCTGAGTATTGGATTGTGGATTATTTAGCGATCGCTTCACGCTCTATTTTGGGAAATCCCAAATTACCCACAGTATTTGTATATCAGCTAATCGATGGTAAATATCAAGTCTCCAGCTTCAAAAATTCAGAGCGAATTATTTCCCCTACTTTTCCTGAGTTACAACTGACGGTAGAACAGATTTTCTTGTCGAT
>QQTW01000249.1_pt1 | contig 32845 bp, 23 predicted proteins | sample 1904831 | NCBI WGS metagenome assembly QQTW01 (sample SAMN09435610, study PRJNA476489) | Subsurface metagenome, whole genome shotgun sequencing project.
CACCGAGCGGATTGATTACCGAGTGGATTCGGGAGAAGTTCGACGATGGAAGCCAACGAAAGCACGCAACATCCAAACCGTCTCAAACGTCAACCAGATTTGGCCATACCTGGAGGACTATCTGCAATCAAAACGAGCAGCGGGTGGCCATCCCGAAGTGCCCTTCTGGGGAGGTCTAGTCGGATATCTGTCGTACGAGCTTGGATTGAGTACGATTGATGTCCCGCCGCCGCCTACAAAGGAGCTTCATTACGCACCACCAGACATGATGTTTGTTTTTGTTGAACGCAGCTTGGTGATCGACCACCGGACAAACCGCATCTACCTTCAAAGCATCCGTCCGGGTGACGAAACTTGGCTCGACGACATGCAAAATCAAATACAATCGATACTGGCCGAAACTCCCCTCAACGGCATCAAGGTTAACGGCTACCACCATCCTCGTCGTCGGGCCACCTCGACGGACATCAAGACCCTCCAGAGGCAAAAAGGCATTCAACTGACCGTGCCCGACGCTACGGGCTACATTGACCGCGTACGGCAATGCCAAGAATTCATCCGAGCTGGCGAATCCTATGAGCTTTGTCTGACGGACCAAGCCAAATTGAACATCCCACGACCGACTCATCCGGGAGCGACATGGCCTCTCTACAGGCGTCTGCGAGCACGCAACCCGGCGCCTTTCGGGGCATACTTCCATCTCGGCCCATTGACCATCCTCAGCTGCAGTCCCGAACGTTTTCTCCATTGGGACCGCCAGGCTCATTTTCAGATGCGCCCCATCAAGGGGACAGTCAGCAAAGAAGGCGGGGTGACGTACGAACAAGCCGAACAGATCCTCAAGACGCCTAAGGAACAAGCGGAGAATCTCATGATCGTGGATTTGATCCGACATGATATGCATGGTGTGCTCGGCGCAGGCAAGGTGAATGTCAGGTCGTTGATGCAGGTCGAGGAATATGAGAAGGTGTATCAGCTTGTCAGTGTCATTGAAGGGCAAGGCCGTTGTTCATCCTCCATCACCCACTCCACGGCGGACTCTTCGTCGACCAACAAGCTTGACGCAGCACCGTTGTCGACATCCATACAACAGCCTCAAACAAACGGACACCAACATCCCACGAACCCACTGCCTGAAACTAACGGCAACTATACGAACAATGACAGCGACGATGATCAGAATATATTCCATCAAGGCCTTAATCTTCTCTCCGCCTCACTCCCACCGGGATCAATGACTGGCGCTCCAAAGAAGCGAAGTTGCCACCTCCTGGAAAGTCTCGAGCATCATCGCCGACGAGGAATCTATTCGGGCGTCTTTGGCTATCTATGCGTGGGGGGCAGCGGGGATTTCTCCGTCATGATTCGAAGCGCGGTCAATTGGGACAACGACATCGAACATGACGATGATGGAGGAAGTAAGAACACGAATTTTGCTGGTGTCCTCGATGCGACCAGAGGAGAAGAGAAGGAGAAAGAGAAACACCAAACGTGGACATTCGGTGCCGGAGGAGCAGTTACGGCATTGAGTGATCCCGAAGCAGAATATGCCGAGATGGAGGTCAAGTTGAGGAGTACGTTGTCTGCTTTTGTGGATTGTTTGTCGATAGATTAACTCTCAGCTCCGCTGGATTGGGTTGCGGGAAAGATGTGAATGGAGTACCGGGTGTCCTCAACGATTGATTCATGGGCTATGCGGAGCAAATTCCGAACAGAGTAAAGCAGAGCACAGCGATCTTGTTTGATTATCATGATAGACTTCGCATGTACGGGTGGGTATGAGACGTAGATAGACATTGATAATTTAGAAGAGCGTGTCCACGTATAGCAACTAGACGTCTAAGTAGATGACTAATACAGTCAATTGCGAGGAGGAGGAATAGTATATTGTTGTTCTTAGCTTACATTATTCTATGGGAGAATAGAGCCCTCTATATAGCCGTCTCGAGTCCCAGGCAGCAGCTATTGTCAAGGCGTCAATTACTGTCGCCTAGTAGGCAGCAGCAATTGCTTAGCGCTCGGACTGACTGCTAGGCTATTGACGACCCCATTCAACACCACGTATGATTGGCAATGGGGATAAACTATGTCTCAAATCAGACTTCGACGTCGATCATCAGCAATTACCCTCGAAGTTCCTCTCCCATCATCCATCCATTCATGGTCGCTATGCATCCAGCACCGAAAAGTATCCCTGTCATCATGTACATGCATGGTCAGCATCTATTCCGAAATATCCAAACCTGCCTAGTCGCATTTGCGCATCATAGTTGCAATGCATCGAGCAAACTATCTGATGTATCTAAATCTGCTCCGCTGTGCTCGTCCTGTACTATTGCCATGATTACGATGCATCGAGCAACTAACCCTATGTATCTAAATCTGCCCTGCTGCGCCCGCTCTGCGCAACTACCATAGTTGCGATGCATCGAGCAACTGCTTCTCGTATGTGAATGTCCTGCTGTGTCCTGCCATGCATCCCTTCCATAGTGGCGATGCAACGTGCGACTATTCGATTTACCATAAACCTGTTTTGAATCTCGGGTCAGTCATGCGGTGACTTGGAGCGTGACAAAAAACTTGCAATCAGTTATCTCGAGTTAGTCTTTCTAAGAAAAATAGTCTCTCAAACGTTTCTCAACCACCTATTTTCCTTAGAGTAGTCAACCCAGACATAAGCTGGCCGAAGCTATCAACGATTTCATATGAATATTTCAATACCAATGAAGTTCTAGCCAGCAGCATTACAACAAAACACACCATGGCAGGAGTAATACAAGAGCAGCCTCCTATGGACGAAACAGTCTGGCGAGCGCCACTGATTCTACAGTCAATGGGGGGTCTACACTCTGATACCGGTATGCTTCATGACTTTAACGACATCTGAGCTAACCTCCCTACAGTCCTGCACTACTTCTCCCACTCGCCCTTCTTCGACTCGACTTCCAATAATGCAGTGCTAGTGACCCAAGCAACATACAATCCCTCGATGGTCCATCTGGTTCAGACCCGGGAAGCCTTCGAGGCTCGTCTGCGGACGATGTCCGGCCTGGAATTCGTCACCATCGACGCGCCCAGTCCTCCTGATTCCAGCGTCTGGACGATCCGCAAGCAGATTCGGCGCAAGATGGTCGGTGCGGACGACCAGGTGACGGTTCTATCATGCTACTTCGTGGTGGGGGAGAATGTGTACATGTCACCCAGTCTCGGAAATGTCTTGGGTAGTAGATTAGTGAGAAGACCAACGAAGGGTAACCCTCCCTATCTTTATCTAATGCTTATTCTGTATTTTACAAACAGCTCTCGACTGTTACTTCACTCACCAAGCAGCTCTCCACGGCTGCGGATCTGCCCCTCTTCACCCCCGCCCAGGGACATATCTACCTTCGACCCCAGCCTAAGCCGCCTGCGGGCCCCTCGAGTGTCCAGTCGAAAGCGCCCAGCAAGGAAAGTACGCCTGCCCCGGAATCGTTCGGGCGAGGGTCATCCGCCCCAGCGACGACGTTAGGATCTCCCGGTAGCGATGGACTTCGAGAAGCTCGGAGTCTTGCTGAATCGCTGTCGCTGGCGGTGCGTTTTGGGAGCGAATACTCCGATAGCAATCCTATGACGGGCGAGCCAGGGGCGTTTATATTGAGCTCCAGTCGTGGCCAGACAAATAGCAAATTGGCTGGAGAGAAGATAGCTAGCTAATGGCGGGAATAACGTTGATGTACGAAATTAAAATGTGACATGAAGGGAATAATTCATCAATGAATAGAAATAGAATTCTGATAGCATTAAGACCCTTGAATTGATTGGCTAGGATCTCCACCTCTATCGTCACTGGTTGTCAAGGAGCCTAGCATTGGTGCTCCAATTGAAGATCGAAAAGCAGCCGTCAAGCTGATGACGCTAATCAGTGAGCGGATCAGGCTCTTATTCCATGATTATGCCCAAAATAGGGATCATACACAATGTCCACGTCAGAGTAGCAGAAAGCCCAGTTCCTGTCCTCCGCACAGCTGGTATGCAGCGCCCGACTGCGTAGAAATCCAAAATCCTGTTCTTTCCATAGCTGCTATGCACCGCCCGACAGCGTAAAAATCCAGCATCTACGCCGCCCTATAGCTGCTATGCATTGCGAAACTTCGTAGAAATCCAGAATTGGCGCCGTTCCATAGCCGTCCATGGCTGCTATGCATTGCGCAACTTCGTAGAAATCCAGAATTTCCATATGTGTGTGCCCATATCCATAACTGCTATGCATCGCGAAAATACGCTGAAGTATAGGCACATCACCATCATCAGTGCGATTAAGGTCAGGTCCTTCGCCATAAGCGTGATGATGATATATTATTCGCCGCAAGGACGTTGATGAACTTCGTCGTAATGGTGACGATGGGAACTCCGTCGTAAGGACGATGATGGTCTTCGTCGTAATGGCGGTGATGATGGTGATGATGATCCCTTTGCCGTAAGGATGGCGATGAGCTTCGCCGCAAGGTTGACGATGATGAGACCTCCATCGTGAGTGTTGATGATGCTGCCTTCGCCACAAGGGTGATGATGACTTTCGTCAGAAGCATGATGATAATTCTGCCTCCATCACAAGGATGATAATTCTGCCTCCATCACAAGGATGATAAAATAATTACTACTCAGAGCTAGCGGCGACCTTGGCCACGGCGTTTCTAAAATACTGTACAACGAAACTCTCACTAAAAATTCCAGAATTTAAACGTCAGCGAAGCTCTTCGAGCAAGCATAAACCAAACAGCGAAGATAGGAAACTTACACCCAGTAGCTATGTGCTGAGCTATGATCTTGAACTAGATTGTGGGCCAGTTCGTGGCAGAGCACAGTATACCAGTAGAACAGCGCGTCGCCGTAGGCATTCGCCCCACCAGACACGGCTGTACCGTGTCGTTGACGGTCGATACTCTCGAGATGAAGTAATTGAAAGAAGTGATAATTGGCAAAGATACTTCCACTTCTGTTGAACGCGACAGTATTGCCGTTATCCTGAAAGATGTGTAGACTCTGGAGGTTGGGTAGATTGAATATCTCGGCGCAGTCTTTCAACACTTTGGCGAAGAGCTCTAGATGAGATTGATTGTTGGAAACGAAAGAGACCGGATCGGAAACAGAGCGGCCACAGAAGATCTTGATACCAGGTGAAGTGTTGCCGCGTAGTGAGAGGTTCTGGCCTGGGATATCATCACAATATGTGGCACAGTCTTCAACGTTCTTCGAGGTGGGAGGTGAGAAGAGCATTGACGAGTCGTGGGGCCGTAGAGCTTGAACTGCGTTTCTCAAGACACTCTGGACATCTTGCGGAGCTACCAACGGCTTTTCCTCTGGTTTCTTCACATTAGGTAGTCCATTTGGTGGCCGAGAGTCGGATGAAGGGTCATCTAAGCCCAGTCGCTTGGTAATAGACGAGAATATCCCCTTCGACTTCCGAGAGGCGTGGGAAAGTTCGGCTGCCAGGTCGAGTTGGTTGTTGTTGGGAGGCTGCGGTGAGTCCTTGAACGTCCCTGGCATGACTGAGCTAGGCTCAGGCTTTGGGCTCTTTACTGACACCTCTGGAGGACCCTCAATCATAGGCTTCTTCGCCTGTTCTTGTTCTTGCTCCCGCTTGCGTTCCTCGTCCATCTGCCGTTGCCGCTGATCTTCGGCAATTCGGGCCTCGGCTGCTTTGGCGCGAAGGATTCTTTGGACGTTATACCCCCGAGCTCGAAGTTCAAGCAGTTTTCTGCTGAGTAGCAGCTCGAGCGTCAGCGTCGAATGAGGTTTGGGACGAACGAGCAACAGATTGACGAGAGCCTGGCTGACTTGGAAGATGTCGAAGTGGGACGTGATCCAGAGTGTCCAACCACTGCGTGGATGATGGGTAACAGCGGCACTGGTCTTTTCCGAAACGCTGAATTGGCGCAGGCTGCGACGCAGGGAGAGTGTGGTGACGACCCTCACATGGAGATTGTCATTGACCCATCTAGCATCGTGTCTGATCCCGTCTTTAGGGTAGTCATGGAGCAAGAGCCTGATTCGCTCGTTGATCAACGCCCGCAGCTTGACGGCGGCCTGTTGGTTTTCAACCGGAGCACCAATTCTAGGCTCTTCGACAACCAGTGACGATAGAGGCGGCGATCCCAGCCATTGGTAGAAGTTTTCGAGAAGCTCCTCTTGCGGTGCCGTGAGCAGATGCGTTTTGAATAGCGAGTAGCTTCTGAATTCATCCACAATGATAATATCCTCAGCCTTGGCCAATGACCATTCCTTAAGGCTAGGCTCTTCTTCTTCTTCGGGATCAAGAAGCTCTTCATCAATGTCTTGCCGATGCGATCTGCTGTCTTTTTTCGAGTCTATGTCTCGGACCACGTCTTTACTGGCGAGCAAAAAGGGTGACTTCTTGAGAGCCCGTACAAGATTCTTGTCTTGTTTCAGCTTTGACGTGCTTGCGGCCAGGCGACTCAGGATGCTTAGGTACTTGTCGGCGGATTGTAACGTGCCGAGGATCCTGGCCGGCTCTCTGACGAGCAATGCCGCCATCTCCAGTTCCGACGGCGAGTGCTTGGAGCCACAGGCGAGCAAAAATGCATTTGCTTCGTTGCCGAAATCAACGAAATCAAAGATTCCACCGAGACCCGCCCCATCTCCGATAAAGCAAGTCCTAGGAGTTTGATATCTCGAGATCTGGCCCCGTTTCCTCGGTGAAGTCGTTCCAGATTCATCCACGGCAACAGGCACGATGAGGGAGTTGCTCAGTAACTCCAGAACGTCGCCGGCCTCCCGCAACCGACGTCCCAAGTAGGCGAACTTGTTGATCGCGTCGGATCTCGACTGAGGTGGCGAATTGATGAGATGACGGGCACAGGCACCAAAGGGTGGATCCCCCCTGACGCCGAATTTGGAGGCATGCGGCCGGAGAGACTTCTTGAGCGTCTGAAATCCAAATAGTGCAACCTCTTCGTTGAAAAAGCACTCGGCAGGCGTCACCAGGTGCTTGAAGTCTCGTCCTTCCACTGGGAGGAAAGTGTGGGTCATTTTTGTAGTAGGCGTCATGGCGTAGCCCAAGACGTGGTAGTTGGTGATGAAAAACGACATCAGGCGGTCGTGCAGGGCGGCATCTCCAGTCTCGGCCGTGTTTTCCATCATCTCGATCAAGTCCATAGCAGTGGGGTTGGCCTTCAGACCCAGTAATGTAAGAAATCGGGCTTCGGGACTGCCTGAGCGATAGAGACCGGGCCAATGCAGTAGGGGGAGTTCAAGAGGCCGAAGAGATTCCTTGGGTTCGTAGAGCTGCGATGCTGGATAGTACTCGGAAGTTGGTCTTGTTGAGTCTGTGCGAGACTCGGCCTGGCAGATTTGAGTCCGCTTCAATCGTTCCACATCGGCAGCGGGGAGGTCCTTGGAGACGGAGGCGAGATATTTGATTAGATCGACGGAGCTCCATTTGGTTGGTTGAGACGATGTGCGGTCCTCGGACAATAAACTGAAAATCAAGTCTAGCTCGACCGTCTTTCGCACTCCGATTGCCACTAGGAACTTCTCTTTAACACCGGTCAAGCCGCTGACGACAGGAAGCTCCGAGAAGAACCTCACGGAAGGAAAGTAGGATTCGGCGGGCAATTTCATTCCCACCTTGGTAGGCATGACCGTGTTGGCCATCAAGAGCTTGACGATCGTGCTCCTTGAAGCCGGATCCAGCGTGTCCCAGCTCTTGGAGAGAACGGCTAGCACCTGGGCGCTGAAGGTGGGTGAGGCCGTCATGTCCTGGGATGTTGGCAGCCCCTTGCCGCCAGAATTCTCCAGCAGATACTTCACCCATGCTGTGGGATGAAGCTCATGCCAACCTAGGATCTCCAGATCGGCTCTGGGCAGGCTTTTCGTGCAGCTGAACGGCGCTGTCTCTGGAGGATGCGGCAAGTTGGCGGGAATTCGGGATAAACTGAGAAAATACTTGACGTTTTTCAACGCCAGGTATTGATCCCCTTCCAGCGTGGTGATGGCGACCTCCATTAGCCGGCGGACTGCGTCTGGAGACAGTTTTCCTTGCCGGATGCCTTTGGCGCAGTATGTGAGAAACGCGCTCACTTGAGCGTGGTCGAGCGTCTGGTTCTCGAGCGCTTGGTGAATGTCGGATACCGTAATTTCGGTCAGCAAGCCATATTCTGTGAGTCTGTCAATGAATTCAGGCGCTCCTGCCGCGAGTTCGGCAGGAATGACCGGTAGAGACTTTTGTAGGAACTTCAACTCCTCTGGTAAAGGGAGGCGCACACGGTATGACGGCAGGACACCGTGGGACGACCAGACGTCGATGGACGCTTGCTTGCTCGACGTCCAAAATGCTTCTTCCAGCAGTTGCTTGACCTTGGCCAACGGAGTCGACTCCTGGAAGGTGAATTGTTTGAAAAGTTGGACGACCTCTGGCGCTACCATGGTGGCATTTTTCGAATTATCTTTCGATTGTTCGTCCAACAGACGCTTGTTCATCGACTCCATCTCGGCGGTCCACACGATCCGGCACAAGATTCCCGCCGCACGCATGAGCTCGGCATTCCAGGTCATCACCCACCGCGCTTGGAAGTCGAGGCTTTCACGCTCCACCGTTGGAATGCTTGACGGCATGGACAGATGACAGAGAACACCTGTCGTTTGAGCGGTCGGAAATCCGATAAAGACCTTTCCAGACGTCTTGGGGAGGATGGTACTGAACACGTCTACCGAGACGGTTGATTTCGACGCGTCATAGATTGGCGAGAGAAGGGCCACCCGCGTGGTCCGGGGATGCTTCTTCTTGGTAGCTCGCTCGAGCTCTTTGGCAAAGTTGCCGCTGACCGACGGACGGATATCTGCGGTGTAAATATGGAGGAAGATCGACCTCGTTACGTCGAGGCTAGTCAAATCCTCGGATTCTGTCTCTTGCCGCGGAGCGGATTCCTGTCGTGGCTTGTTGCTCGCCGTCAGCCTCGAGAAGAAGCCTCGGAGCGAATCAGCACCACCAGCACCCGAGGTCACTCCTAGAATGGAATTCTGCGGAGGTTTCCAGCCAACGATCTTGGAATATCTTGCATCAATCTGGACCATCTCCCTCTGCACCCCGATAGCCCGCATGAAGCCCTCCTTCGTCTGTGTTTCGATATCTTTCGCAATGGAAACGCCAACACCCAGAGAAGCCTTCTTGACCAGTGTTAGCACGTTTACATCGTCCAGCCAAAGCTCGATCGTCTGAAGTCCGACGAAAGTAAGGCTGGTAGCGAGGAACCGGCTTAGAGACAGAAGATCCGGAATGGGAGAACTTTCTCGCAAGTCGAGTACGAAGCATGTATCTGCGCGTCATATTAGTGATCGTTTGCCGTGTGTACCAATCAACGCAATCTTTTCAGTGTAACTTGTTGAAGAGACGCTCCAGCCATTGTCCCTCGCGATTGATAAGATAACAGGAGCTGATGAGTAACTTACGTGACGAGTTGATTTGCATTTGCTCCGGTACTTTCATCTTTCTGGTCATCAAAGCATTCCCCTTCCAATAGAATGCCAACGCTTGGTCTGCGGAAACCACCACCGGCGCCTCCGTCTCTCCAAACACCGAGTAGAATCCCACTCCGAAGGCTCCAATCTTGTCTTCATCCGGATTGCCCGAGGCGATGCTCTTCAACCGGGCCCAGTCGTCCGGTCCAAACGGCTTGCCATCGTTCGTGACCACCATCCGTTTCAGGCTGTGGTGCCGCACCACGTGCCTGATATCGAACGCTGGTGGGGCAGCGACACTGGTCGAGGGGTTGGTCTCATAGCGGATGACGACCTTGGTGGCTTGTGCATCACTGGCATTTTGTAACAGCTCCCTTAAGGTTGTCCTAGGTGTCCTGTCAGCGAGTTCCCGAGGGTGATTTGGAGTTGATCATCTACCATTCCCCCGAGTATCTCGCCAAGATCTTCTCCACCAAGGCTTTTTGGTTGACTGTGACTCCCTCCTCCGGGCCATCGGCGTCCAGAGCCAAGGCCCGCAGAGCACCGTAGTCGCTAAAGGCAGTCATTCTGAGATGATTCGACTAAGTTGACATCGTTCTGCAGCTTCTATGACGAAGAGAGTAATGTGAACCAGAACAGTCGGTTGTTAGTTTAGCTGGAGGTCGATATCAACAATGAAAGAAGGAGGAGCAACTCTAGAGACTTCTATGTGTCATCGGCTCTATCCCATGTTGTGTTGTTGTGGCAAGGTCCACGCCACCGAAGTCCGATATCTCCGTCTAACCGTAGAAGGAGGGAGAGACCACATCTAGGCAACTAAAGTCGTCGTCCCTGAGACAAGACATCGGTTGCCTTTTATGGATATCAAAAAGACAAATCAACGCTAACAGAGTAATGGAAATAGATATATGTAGCGGAGAGAACTACAAAGGCATCTGGCTTTAAACCTTGGTTGGAGCCTCACACATCCTCTTGTCAGCTGCATAACTTAGTGGCCCCCGACCTGCATCGAACCTACCTTCATCTGACAAGCATCCCCTGTTCCTGCAGATACGACAGATAAATCTCACCTCTTCATCAGTTCATGCTGGCAAGTTGATTAACGTAAGCTTACCTAGTTATCGATATAGATTGGTACTTCTTCAAAGAGTCTTCGATTGAACTCACTTCATCATTATGAATTCTCAAATCGGTTTCAGTCCTTGACCAGAAAATGGCAGCTCGGGGTCTTTCTGGTATCGCTTCCGTGATGTTCATCGTCGGAGGGAATATGTACCTCGCCAATACCACCCACAAACGCCTCGACAACCTCAAGGAGAGCTTTGAGGGCAATGCTAAAAGACATCAACCAATCGGTGCAGAACTTTAAGGACGGCGTTGAGGGCAGCTTGGAGGACGCCACAAAAGACATCAACCAATCGCTGCGGGGCTGCCAGGGCAGCGTTGAGGACATTCTTCAAGAATGTAGGGGACAACTTTGAGAAGGACATGCAATCCCTGGATACACAATTTGAGGACGCCGATTGTCGCCATGAACGTCGCCTGGACCGACATTTCGATGATCTCAAGGATCTAATTAATTCAGGATTTAATCAAAGTAATGAGATTCTGCGGCGGATCGAAGAATTAGCTCCCGAACCGCATGCGGGTCACCGCTATCGTGATGCGGTCGACGAAGAAGCTTTAACGGAGGCGAAGAAATGAAATAGATGGCCTAGCCCAAGAGTAACCACTCAATCCTCTCAATATCTTCATCACCCTTGTCCCTGTAGAGTTCCTCGATCTTTTTCCCACTGGGGTCACTCAGGTGACATATCATGAGGTGACAGAAGTATAGCAGCGTACAGTAACCGGCCCTACTTCGGATTAGACGACATGGTTGGTGGGGCCGCTTGCTGTACGCTGCTATATTTCTGTCATATAACAATATGAACAGCGAAGCCCAGTTGTAACTGCCAATACGGTAATCATCACCGCCACCATTGCGAAGAAAATTGAGGCAATTTTCATCGTATGGGCGACAATAGAGGCCTTACCATCATCATTAAGAAGACGGTTATGGAAGCTTTCGTCGACAGTGCGGTGATCGAGGTTGTATCATCGCTAGTGTGATAAAGATCAGGGTTTTCCATCTCCACAAGGCCGCAGATGGTGGTTTAGATTCCAATGTTGGAGCTAGTTATCTACATACCAATCGAACATACTTTGAACATTAGCATACCAACTCCCCCCTTGACCGCCCGCCGTGCTTTGTGAGCAGATTTCATACCAACATAGGAAAATCAATCGTGGATACATCGAAATGGAATTAGACAAGATAACTCAGGTGGAATAATAGGGCTCATGGAGTCGACTTGGCTCCCCCCGCCACACGTGCAGAAGCAGCTGAGGCTACTATCTCCCTCCCGCACTCATCTCGTAGACCTGCGGATGATATCGTCCTTGAGGCTGCGGATGCCGTAATGGGGGCGGAGGCGGCGGTCCATACGATCCTCCATACATTGGCGAGATGGCTGGCGAGACTGGACTGACGGTTTCGGCTCGCTGATGAGGATCCAGCATGCCATTTCCTCTGTAATTACCATGCGGGGTGGGGGGGTTATTCGTGCGGTGACCGTCGATCTCGACCGCTGAATGCTTGGGCTCTGTATAGAGCCCTCCAGCCGAAGGGGTATACTGCGGTGGAGGAGGGAAGGGAGCACCACCATTGGGTGGTTGGAAAGCATGAGGCGTCGAGATGTTATGCAGCTCGCTTGGGCCATAGCTGTTGGGTGGTGGTGGGGGTTGGTTCATGAGCGGTTGTTCGGCCTGACCGTGTTTGCCTGGCTGGGGGAGCTTTCCCTTTCGTGCCTTCCGGCGACGACAGAACCAGATGCAGAGACCCACGATGACCAGGATGACTACGACCGCTGCCACACCGGCGATGATGCCAATGGTACGCGTCGATACGCTCACTTGGCCTTTGTTGTTTCCGTTGGTTTGCGCCGCGTCCGTCGGTGTGCTGGTCCCGGTACTCGAGCCACTTTTAGTACGAGTTGCAGACGATGCGGTTGCCGTGGCTTGTCCAAAGAGGCCTCCGCTCCCACTTCCAAACGAGACCCCGCTGGCGCCGGCGAGGAGATCCCCCGACGCGACGGTGGCGAAGTACTCGGCCACCAGCTGCACGCTGGTGTACACCGAGGTCCCAGATACGCACTGGTACTTGGTATAGTCGGACGAGAAGGCAAACTGGCCACAATATTGCCGTTGCTCGACTCGAGGGCTTTATATATATCAGCTGTTGAACAATTGGGAAATATGTCTTGAGCAAGATTACTCACCATTTGAGGATTTTGGCGTCCGCGCTACAGGCAGCATCACAGTCCGAAGCGGTATCGACGCACGACGTATACAGATCGGCGCAGGTCGCCAGATTCTCGTCATTGCAGCATCCCACCGCCGTTCCCAAGTAGACACAGCGTGTGCCGGTAGAACAAGAGAGCACGTTGCCTGACACCCAATCGTTGGTCACCTCTTCTTCCACGTCCTGGATTAAATCGCCTCACCTATGCTCGATCCAATATACCCACAGATCTCCACGGGGATGCTATTCTGTCGTCGTCGTAGCTCGTTCGGAACACCTCTGGGGGCACCCGGTGCTGGTGTCGGCATCGGAGAGACGCCCTGAGCCTGCATCATGATGCCCCATGTCTCTTTCGGTCCCCTCCATTCCCTGGCCAGTGCCAGGGTGGCATAATACGCCAACGCCCATCCTAGGGTCCGAGTTCCTGGCTTCATGATTCTGTCTTTGATATCGACAGCCTGTCCACGGATCCAATGAGAGAAATATCAATCCGGTGGCAACGATGGAGAGAATGAAAGATCCTCGTCAGCTCGACGACGGAAGGAAAGACAGACGAAAGAGGAGAAACCAAAGAAAAGCCAAGCAGGAAATGAAGTCTGGGCGACTTCATCTCGTATTGTCCCCGGCCACCCTGTCTCGCATTGCCAAATTGGTGCCATGTCTATGTTTTTCTTTTCCATTTTCAAAGAAGAGAAGTCTGTCCGAAGTCTGTCCGAGGTGTAGCCGACCCGCGGCTGAAAGAGGGGGTTAACGGTGATCCCCATAAGGTTGACAACCCGATCGGGGATTCAGGAGATTTCGTTGTCTCATGCTGAAACCCGCCCTGGAACTCTATTTGTATCGCGTCGGCTGTCGTAGGGCTGATACCGATCACCCGATACCCAACGCACGCCAGTCAACCCGGCATTTAAGCGTGCCTCCCCAATGACGTCCGACCCGTCATGTTCGATGCGCTCTCCCCCACCGCCCTGGCCAGGGCGAGGGTCTTGCTGTTGCCCATCGGACCCATCACACGCACCAGGTTTCTGCATTTCGTTGAGCGGCTGCAGGCGGAGCGAATCATCCGGTTGGGCGATGTTACAGCCGATGCGAGGCCCAACCGGGGCATGTTCTCGCCTCTGGCGTCTCCCGGAGGACTGATTTTATATGATTTTTCCATTGCACTTCCTCCGCCATCTCATCTGGCATTGTCACCATTTGAGCTTTTTCGAGAACCACTTGTGGTGATCGGCATTGCCGACGGCGCGGAACATCCAACATTGATATCACGGGATCCGGTCAGCAGTCAAGCCACTCAATCTCGAGATCCAGATTTTGGGCCACTACTGGAGTCCCTGGGAGATCTGCAAGAACAATATTCTCGAGCACTGGTTCATCATGTGCTCCTGTTCGATGCGTTATTGCCTAATTCGGACGTCCCCGAGGGGATTCTTGCTGTGCCGCCCAAGAGGACGTCCAAAGTTACGGCGATGAAAACGGCGGTCTGCGACGTTACCTCCTTGTTTCTGGCCGAATTGACGACCTACGCGAAATCGGTGCAAGCACTTCCATCGGTGGATTCTCCTGGAGCGGTACTGGCAAGCAAAGGCGCGAATGGACATTTATCCTGGGATGGAGCCCAAACGGGCAGGCCTGCTCGACGTCCTGGTCTGTATGCGGACAGTCGAGATGGCTCCCGATCGGGTTCACCACATGGTGCGAGCAGAAATGCGCATCGCATGTCCATGCCGGTACATCTGGCTTCACAGAATGCGGGAGTTCGAGAGACGCCAGGGTCAAGATCAGATTCTCCGAGCGGAGTCAAGACACCATCTTCAAGAAACTCTGATGACGTCCCCGGAGCGAAGAGAGCACCAGGTGAAGGTGTAGCCCATTCAATATCGAGCCCCGGCGGAATGGATCCAGCCCGTGAAAAAGTCACCGTGCACGGATTCGGCTCAGGCAGTCTGAGCGAAAGAGCGAGGAACAAGGGCAAGGGTCGAATAGGGCTCATTATTGGCCAGATGTACCTCCTGGCCGGCCGTTGGGAAGATGCCATTCGGGAACTAGTCGAAAGTGCGTCGACCGCAAAGGCCAACAGCGATCATCTCTGGCATGCAAAGGCATTAGAATACATTTTGGTGGGCCTCATCATGATTGCCTGGGTTGGTCTGGATTTCCAGGTATGTATTCTATATATTGCGTTTTATAGACTGGTGCCACCGGTCCCAACTGCTGACTACCGATGATGTGCAGATCCCAGCAATCTGCTATCCCACTGCCGACAAATCTTCCGTACCTTCCAGGTCGGGAGAAAGTGGTCGCAAAAGAAGCCTGGACTCTCCTTCATTGACAGTCTCGCACCGCTTGGTATCCCTACAAAATCTGGTCAATCTCCTTCCGGATTTGTTAAATATGATTCTGGCATTGTACAGCCGCGCCTCAGGGGTAGCTGGGGAGACTTTGCCTCAGCTAGCCTACTCCGAATTCCTGATTCGATACGGAAAACTACTCGCGGTGGTGCATAACTGTGGCGGCCGACTGGATGATGAAGCTCTCCGACACCTGGTGTTGAATACTTCGCTGGCAGCCAAACCGGCGATCCGCACGGCTGAGGCTAAGTTGTTACCCTCCAGAGTCTGGATCAACAGCATGATCTTCCGTGCGATGCCGCCAGCCAGCGATGGCGGACTCTCAGCGGTCGATCGGGTCACCATTTACGCCGGGATGGCCGCGATCCTGTCCAGCCTCGGATTTCGACGGAAGAGAGCATTCATCATGCGGGAACTAGTGGCACACTTGATCCCGAGCTTGATCCAGGCTCGAAAGGTGGGCGCGGCCGAGTTGGGAGTACATCCCGCAGCAGGCTTGTCGATGCTCAACGGTACGGGCGCGGAGCTTGCGGGCGCAGCGTCGCTGGATCTGGGTGGGCGAGACGCCCAGAGCGGTATCGAAGAGCTTCTGAGCGTGCTATGTGACACGTATGGGACCGTCGCGCTGGACCAACTTAGCCAACGTCGGAAGAACCGGCCTCCACAATCATCGGAGGACTCGGCGGCCTTGACGGAACCCTTGGAGGACTCTAACGATGCGGCTATCCTACGAATCTTGCAGCATGCTCTGCTTCGTTCGTTTGGCAATCCTAATCTAAAGGCACACGTCCTTCGCTGCTGCATCGATCTGTGCGAGGCACTTCCAGACTTTCACGGGGTATTGCGCTTCACCTCCGACCTGCTTCGAACCGCCGCCAGTGGAATAGCCCCCGAAGCAGGTAGTCACGACGGATCAGCGACATTATCCCGGGAAGAACAGATTCGTCTCGCCACCAACATTTCCAGGACCATCCCTGCCGCCAAACAATTCGGACTCTCGGACGTGGCAGCCGACTACTGGGACGAGTTCCTCGTCCGGGGTGTGGAGCTGCTCGAGTCAAAGCCATCCCAGCAAGCGTTTCTGCGGCGAAAGGAAGATCTCAATGCGTCCAAAGCAGTCGCGGAGGAGCCCGAGAAGACCTTCTTCATCGTCAACCCATTCTTGAAGAAAACCGATCCGGCCAAGGTGGAGACGTTGCTGATTGCCGACGAATCCGTCGAGTTTCGAGTGACCCTGCAGAATTTGTTCGACTTTGAGATTGAGATTGAAAAGCTCAAACTCGATACCGAGGGCGCAGAATTTACTGCATTAGAACATAGCACCGTCGTCGGACCCTATCGGAAGCAGACCATGATCGTGATCGGTATCCCCAAGGCGGCGGGCACGGTGAAGGTGACGGGCTGCATTGTGCAGGTCAGCGGCTGTCGTGAGCAACGATTTCCCATCTTCAGCAGTGCCTGGCACCTCGTGCTGGATGACAAGGCGCAGAATGCCGGTCGTCCCTCTTCAACCCATCAGCGCCCAACGTTGGAGATACCTGGGTCTCTGGTCCCATCGGTCGCCGGCCCCAAGCCTTCATACATGTCGCTATCGGTCATCGACAGACTTCCGCTGGTGATTGTGGAAAGCGCGAGCTTACCGCAAGCTGCGATGATGATGCTAGAAGGAGAAACCACCACGTTTTCAGTCACATTACGCAATGTCTCTACCACAACCCCAGTCGATCTCCTGTTGTTCACCTCGGAAGACTCGACGTTGGCTCCTTTGCAGGCGGCGATGCGACGGAAAGACGCTAATCCAGCCGACATGCACGAACTTGAATTGCTTGTCCGAAGACATGCTTTCAAGTGGAAGAAAGAAAACCAAGCAGACTTCCGAATCCCTTGCGAGGAGTGCTCTACCCTCGAAATTGAGGTGTTTGCGAAGCCTGGCTTGACTGGTGGAGTAGTCCAACTAGACTATGCTCATCTTGGATCGCCATCGGAAGGGGTCGACGACAAGTTCTATACCCGTCAGCTGAGACTTCCCTTGACCATCACCGTCAACCCAACGATTGACCTAGTCCGGACCGATGTTCGGCCACTCGCTTCAGACGTCTACGGCAAGCCTCGCAGCGAGAGGGAGTCGGCACCCAGTAGTGTGCGACCAGTCGACGAGGCGAAGGACCGTATTCAGTCTGTCTTTAAGCAACTACCACTCGATGAAGGATCATCGTACTGTCTTCTTCTACTCGATCTTCGAAATTCATGGCTCAGTCCGCTCTCGGTTAAGCTTAATGTGGCCAGCACTAAATCCCTATCCACCGACTCTGGGACAAACGACACTGAAACGAGTCTATACTCTACGTCCGACATAATCCAACCCGGACACACCTCCCGCTTCATGCTCCCCTTTCCCCGCATCCTCCTCCAAAACTCTCACGCACCTATCCCTATCATCGATCCCGCCAACCGTCGCCAATTCGTCGTCAATTCCAGCAAATCTTCACCGGACGACGAGCGTTGGAGTCGGGAAGCTTTCTGGTTCCGGCAGGAGATCTTGAAACTCATCTCTGGATCCTGGGAAGAGTCTGGCACGGGCCGATCAGGAGTGATAGACCTCCGCAAGTTCCGTCTTGATCGAAGCATGGTGGAGGCAGTCAGACTCAGTGATGTCGATGTTCGAATGAGCGTCTCGTCCTTGGAAGGACCAAACTCCAAGACCATTACCCAGATCGGTCCATCAAATTACCAAATCCCAACAGCCGCCTTCACCACCTTTACCATTCGAATCACCAATAGGACACACGGACCGCTCCTCCTTTTGATTCGGCTACAGTCGAGATTACGGAACCAATTGCAGGATCTAGCCCTCGAGTCATCTCGGAGACTCTTGTGGAGTGGCGCTCTGCAGCAGCCTGTGTCTCTTCTCGGCCCTGGCGAGACCACTGAGATATCCTTGGCTGTTTGCATCCTCGCTCGAGGAGAGTATCAGATTAGTGCATCTGTCGAGGAGATCCAAAAACAGCAAGCTTCTGAGGGTAAGGGGAACGAGCAGCCGGAGAAACCAGAGGATGGTTTAGGCCAGACAAGATCCAGGCGGGTCTGGCATGCTGAAGAACCGTGCATCTTGATAGCGGAGGACTGACGGCTATACATAATACAATGATGTGATGACACTGATTTCCCAGCGATATTCACAAACACCTTAAAATCAGATCTATCAAGTCAAAGAACGTCTGCCTATCCCCGTTGGCATTCTTGAGACCAAGGCCCAGCACCAGTGTCCGGTTTTCTTCAGGGTTTCTTGTGAGGATCGCAGTAGCAAGTTGAGTCGCCAGCAGTCGCCCAAGCGTTTCTCTCTCAGGGATGGTCCCACCAAGAATAGTCGATGCCGTTAGGTCCGATCGAGGGAGGAGTCCATCCTCCTCTTGATCCATCTGTAATCCAGCAAAATTGAAGCTTGAACCTGTCAATGGAACCTGAACCTATTGCAAGATAAGTTGTCGTTGATATTTGACTGTGTAACCTGTATATACATACCCATTGAGCGAGCCGTCCTTCTTGTGAGATGGTCAACATGATCTTGTCGGTAAAGTTCATCGACATGACATCTGTATGTATGTCATCTACTAGCCCGGCGGCTTGTTTGATACGAGTAGGATAGGTTGTCGACTGGGCGGTCAAGCCTGCCCCTTCATGGTTTTCAAGCACTTCCGACATAGCTCTTGGTGTTAGGAGTTGCCCGCGCGTTGACCTGATCTTGAGCTAGGGGTACAGTATTGTGCGCGCACACCGCATTCGGCAGATTCCCGGATCGGCGTCTCCATTTTTCCGGCTATAATTCTTGTCCCACGTTCGCGACGTCGATTTAGTTACCGGACCAACAGCTCACGACAGTATCAAAATGGCGAAGCAGACAGTCAAGCCTCGAGACCGAAAGGAGAAAAGACGGAACAATAAGATTAATGGCAAACAAGAGTCGGAACAAGATTCCAATGCAGTCGAGTTGTTACCAGTTTCCAAAGCGGAGAGGGCGGAGAAGCGACAGAAGTTGTTGCAAGAGTCAAGGGCACAGCAACCACGAGTGTCCAAGAAGAAACAGAAGCGGTTGGAGACCTATCTGGCAAGAAAACTCAGAAAAGATGAAAATCTTGCTTTGATCAAGAAATTGGCTCAAGTCAAGGTGGATACAAGTTTGTTGAAGAGTTCAAAGACGCTGGGGAGGATTCGAGAAACGAAAAGAGAATATCGGTTGAGACTGGCTAAGCAGCAGAAAGCTGGATTAGTTGAGGGAACGTCGGAAGACGATTCTTCTGAAGAGGAAGTAGATACCGATTTCGAAGCAGACTCGGAAGATATATCAGCATCTGAGCCTAAGCGCCTGGTGCAAGAATCACAGACGTCTACCGCACCGGTAATACCTCAGACGCCGCGCCCGACAAAGGTGGTGCTGGGTAGCGGGCTCAAGCGTCCTTTACCGGCTGTAGAGACTGAAGCGCCGACTGTTACAAGGAATGAGAAGAGAAGGAAAACGCATGTGGGGACCAGTTTATCAGATTCGCTCAAAAAAGGAGCAATCAATAGCGGGGATTCGAGTTCGAAAAATCAGAACCTCGTATCTACAAACGATCAAGAAGACTTAGAGAGCTCATTAGATGGAGACGAAGGCGAGAATGGCAACTCATCACATTCTTCGAGCGGAGAGAGCGGGGACAGGGACTCAGATGCGGCTACGCCGGACGATGCTGCAGAAAGCGAGCCAAAGCCTTCGGACCGGATATCGGCCTTCAGAACTTGGGCAGAAACTGCGCGGAATGTGGCACTGGGTTACAAACCTGTTGAGCCTACTATCCAGAGTATCGATCCGTCAAGTCACCAATGTGCGGTCCTCGCACGTCCTCCAAGGCAAGACCGAGATCAAGAGCCACTGCCGGCCGAGCTGGAGATCAAGAACTCTAAGCGCGATGTCTTTAGTGTTCATGTCGAGCGCAATCCTCAGATACAGGAGCAGCGGCTGGCTCTTCCAGTGGTCATGGAGGAGCAGAAGATCATGGAGGCCATTCATCACCATTCGACAGTCGTCATCTGTGGCGCCACAGGAAGTGGCAAGACTACACAGATACCACAATTCCTCTTCGAAGCCGGTTATGGTAGTCCAAAAAGTCCAACTCCTCGATTGATTGGCATTACGCAACCGAGAAGGGTGGCCGCGGTGAGCATGGCCAAGCGGGTGGCTACCGAGCTGGGCAAGGACGCGGATCGAGTTGCCTACAAGATCCGATTCGAAGGCAATGTGGGACCAAAAACCAGCATCAAATTTATGACCGACGGAATCTTGCTGCGAGAAGCATCCGAGGATATCGCACTGCGCAAGTACTCCGCTATCATCATCGACGAAGCTCACGAGATGAGCAAAGATACATCCATTTTAATCGGGATGATGAGCCGAATTATCAAGCTCCGAGAACGTCTTGCGATGGAGGACGCCAGCATTCGACCCCTCAAACTCATCATCATGTCTGCAACTTTGGTCGTCAACGACATCATTCATAATCCGCGGCTCTTCTCGTCTCCTCCGCCGGTCGTTAATGTCGAGGGTCGACAGTTTCCCGTCACAATACATTGGGCCCGAAGAACAACGCGCGATTACCTGGACGAAGTATACCGCAAGATCGGCAAAGCACACCGTACGCTACCTGCGGGTGCTATGCTAGTCTTCCTCACCGGCCAGAACGAGATCATGACTCTCTCTGACCGGTTGAAACGAGCGTTCCGCACAACTAGCGCCAGAAACGGAACCGGGCCTATGGTACGGCTGTCTGGAGAAGAAGCTCCCCTGGAAACTGAAGATATGGAATCGGCCTACCCGCTCGTTGAATCGGCTGGCTCAGACTTAGACAACCTGTCGACGGACGACAACGGCGATCTTGATGACGATGCCGGGTCAATTGTCGTGGATTCAGCCGACTCTACGGGCCCCGTTCATGTCCTGCCGCTATACTCTCTTCTACCAACGAGCGAGCAGATGCGTGTGTTTGAGCAGCCACCTGAAGGTTCCAGGCTCATTGTCCTTGCAACCAACATTGCAGAAACCAGTCTCACCATTCCCGGCATTCGATACGTTTTCGACTGCGGTCGTGCCAAGGAGCGCAAATACACCGACGAGACAGGTATCCAGAGCTTTGAGGTCAGTTGGATCAGTAAGGCTAGCGCGAACCAGAGAGCGGGTCGTGCTGGTCGTACCGGTCCGGGCCATTGCTACCGATTGTACTCTTCAGCCGTCTACGAGAGAGACTTTGAAGAAGCCGCGCGGCCGGAGATTCAGCGAACTCCACTCGAAGGTGATTATTCTTCCTAGCATGCGGTATGTGCTGTTACTAATGATTTCCCAGGTGTCGTTCTGCAACTGCTGGGTTTGGACGTTCCGAAGATCTTGGACAAATTTCCTTTTCCTACTCCACCGGATCCTCTTCGACTGGCAAAGGCCAAAAACGTGCGTGGTTCTAATGAGGGTTCTCCTGTTTAACAGAGCTGACAGGCTCTAGCTCCTCGGCTATCTCGGTGCGATATCGAAATCCGATCAGATTACGGAACTCGGCCGGAAAATGTCCGCACTTCCTTTGCTACCACGGTTCAGCAAGATCCTCCTCACTGGCCACGGCTACGGCTGCTTGCCATACACTGCTGCCCTTGTGGCAGCACTCTCAGTGCCTGACCTGTTTGTGGAAGAATCAATTGCTCTCTCGGCCTTATCGACGTCCGCAGTCCATGTTTCCTCGCAGGTGGAAAATACGGAAAACGAAGTTCGAACTCGAGCGTACCGCCAGGCTCAGGCCCGCTTCGCACAATTAGGAGGCGACAGCGACGCGTTGAAGATGCTAGCTGCGGTGTTGGCTCATGCCGCAACCAGTGACCACGACGCCTTCTGTGCTGAGAACTTCCTCCGGCCCAAAGCCATGCGCGAAGCGCAATTGCTCAGACGGCAGCTCAGCCATCTACTTCGGGCTGATCCTACATACAGCAGTATGCTCCCTTCTACGGAAGACGCTCTACCCTCCCCCTCCTCGAAGCAAGTCAAGTACTTGAAGCAGGTCGTCGCTTCAGGCTTTATCGACCAAGTCGCCATTCGTGCGGACATGGCACCTCTCCCGCCTGACCAACCTCGCAAACCAAAGCGTGCGGCAGCTGTTCCTTATCTTCCTCTCTTTCCCTCCAGTCTTCATTATGAGGATGAAAAGGCGGTATACATCCATCCCTCGTCTCAGCTTGCTCGACTCTCTGCAGGGAATGTTCCGGAGTATATCATCTACTGGAAACTCCAGAGATCGGCAAACTCGTCGAAGGTCAGGATGCACCCGTTGACGCCTGTCAGCGCGTTGCAGCTGGCTGGACTCACTCAGGGGACGCCTTTGCAGGATAATGGGAAGCCCATCAAGGATGTCGTTACGAATGATGCGGATGGGATGAAGAGGGTTTGTTGGGTGGTGCCTACGTTGAGAGGGACGACTGGAAGCCAGGGATGGCCACTGCCAGCGCGTAAGGCCGTTCAAGTCAAAGAGAATGGCATTTGGGTGGACAAGCCTTAGCGTAGTCATGATGATGTAGTTTATAGGGCGATATCAATTATCAAAATTTAGGACCCACCATTCTCACACTGCTATCTGCGATGGTCACATGAGTTCAAGTGCCTCTTTACAACAGTAGGTTCAAGCTTACGATGAGGCATCGGGAAACATGTACTGTCACTGCTAGAACGGCCCTGAAATGACACAATGTTGAACTCTACCACATAAATGATGAATGTGGAAATAGGCGGCCCTCAAAATTCAGTCACTTCCCAGGAGGGGGTTCTTGAGGCGGTTCGATCCTTGTAAACGCTGCGTTGCGAACTTCTCGGGGGCGTAGCGAGCCACGCTCTTCCTGGCTTTAGGCAACCCCAATTCATAGCCGCGAGATAGCTGTGAGCTTCCAATGTCGACTCCAGCAGTTGATGCCAAGAGCCTGAAGTCATGGGAGGACGCCTTTCAACATCCCATCCCGGCGGTGCGCCGCATGGAGCAGCAGCTCCGGCGCGAGCATGCCGCAAACGCAGAGAAGCTAAGGCAGCTCGTAGGGTATGGCTGATCGTCCCAATCTTCAGTTGGTCTTACTAACGGTCTTCGCAGAGCGAGCTACCGGGACTTGTTGGGTACTGCGGAAATGATCATCAAGATGGACGAGGACATGCAACAGGTCGAGTCGAGCCTGAGCGACATCTCAGGAAAGTGCAATTCTAGAGTCTTGGAGAACATCACGAAAAATCATACTACGTTCGAAAGAAGGATGAAAGAGTCAGGTGTGCTCGAATTATATCTTATTTGTTCCGGCGCGGCCGATCTGATATCTTCTAGAGGTCGAACAATGTGCATTGGCTTCCCAACTGCACCTCTTCCAGAGCTGTCCACCGGTCATTGCCCGCCTGCTCCGCAATCGTGGCTCCAGTCTACTTGCCGCCAAGCTGCTGGTCATCTGTCGTCTGCTGTATAAGTCAATCTCTCAACATCCCGACTGCCCTCCGTTGGTAGACGCCGTCCGAGACCGGCTTGCATCTCTTCGAGGAAAGCTTCTTCGACGACTCGAAGCCAAGTTCGCCGATGAACAGTTGTCCGACTCCGCCCTGCTTAACGACATGTGCGCCTTCTTGCTCGCCACCAGCTCAGCGCCAACAGATCTTCTGAGGCATTTCCTTCATACCCGGTTTGAAAGAATCAAGCGTCTGCTAGAAAGCGGGGCAGAGGATTCTTCTTCTAGCAGTACAAGAGCGATGAAGCTGTACCTTCGCACCATCGAGCAGACCCTTGGCTTATTTCCGACAAAACTTGCAACAATCCTGATCACGTTCAGATCCCGGCCTCTGCTCGAGGACCCTGAAATGAAGGAATTGAGCATGTTTCATCTTGATCCAGAGAAGTCGTGGCTTCCAGAAGAGATACGCAACTTTACGCCCTGGTTGAGGCATGATGTCCTGCAGAAGCAAGGGGTCGACATGGCCATGAACTCATGGGCCGACTCGACGTTCGATGCTCTGCTATCTGGGTTGAAAAACTCGCTCAACTCCATTCAAGATCCATGGGCCGTTACGAAGCTACGAAGAGAGCTTCTCGAAACCTGGCTTGCCCACCGAGCTAAAGACTGGGGAGGAAAAGGTCATGATCGATTGACCAAGCTTCGATCGGCCTTCATCAACCGACTCGAAGAGCTTGTCAGCAGACGAGCAAAGAAACTCGAAGCCGTCGGGTACAGAGTAGTTACTGAAATTAAAGGCTGGCAAGATGCGGATGAGGTTTCTAGAGATGGTTTATGGTTGGCGTCAATAAGCTCGATAACCCTTGGAATAGGAGCTGTCAAGTTCAAGAAGACTATCCTCGATCGTCTGCATGGACACGATACGAAACATCGCGGAGTAATGAAGCAATACGCAAGCTGGCTCAAGCAGATGCAAGTCATTGTGGATATCATCAAGCATATCAAAGAAGTGGACTGGGACGACGATCTGGAGATGGAGATGGACGAGTCTGACCTTGAATCGACCAGCGCGCAGCTGCGTGAAGAAGATCCCGGCCTGATCGAAGACTCCCTGGCAAAGGCCATCACATCCGCGTTGGAGCGTTTACATGCATCTCTACATGATACGGTAAAGCTTCTGGCTCCAGAACATCAACGTCAACAAGCTGCTTTCCTTCTACGGATCATCCGGGACATTCGGCAGCGACTTCCTGAAGCCGGGACGACGAACTTCTTCGGCTTATCTACCATTCCTGAGCTGCACGGTATACTCGCCGAGAGCACCATCCAAGAACCCATACGAGATTTGGAGCAGCAGATGGCAGCACAGAATCCCGGAAGGCTGAAACAGATCGTGGCTCTGTGGGAGGGTACCCCACCATCGCCTACTCAACCATCACCAGCGGTATTCAAATTCCTCCACAATCTCGTGACGGCAATGATGGAGGAGGGAGGCGATCTCTGGACTTCGGCTGCGGCCGGACACCTTAAGACGAAAGTGCGTGGATATGCAGCCAAGTGTCTCGCGACACAGAAAAGTCTGGCCGGCGAGGAGGAGCAGAGGAAGTCTACAGTTGAAGCTAGAAGTTCGACAGGGAATGATCAATCCAATGATCTTCCAGCAACTGATACAAAAGAAGAGGATGGGGATGAGGATAATGAAGACACCGATGAATTGCAAGTGAAAGCCAAAGTGCAGACACTCTTCGATGTCATGTTTCTCCAGCAAGTGCTTGCGGTACGAGGACAGAGCGACAACGAAGACTCCATGGACGCTCTAGAAGGAGAATTGGTTGGTGAGGTAGAAGAAGCAATTGCGGATGTGGAGCACATTCGCGCGCATGTTCAAGGGTTCTGGAAACGGACTGCGTTACTGTTTTCACTGCTGGCTTAGCTAGTCAAGGGTTGCTTGGAGGTTCTCCTCGTGCACGATTACTCCTCAGCTGTTCCACTTTATTCTCCCCCGGGTGACATTGAGCCACGGAAGGAGGAGCAGGATTGTGGTTGCGAGTTTCTCTTCGCCCGGTTAACGGAGTCCGGTGAAATTAAACTCCGTCGAGCCCTACCCGTAGAGCCGCATTCCGGGCGCTAGAGCTAGCGGCGTGGACCACGACTTCTTTGAGCCAACGTCAAATTCAAGGGCAACGTCATCCATGGCCTCACCTCGACTTCTGTTCCTGTACCCGTCTCTTTTTAGATCTTGGAGATCTCTCAACGGTACTCACTCACAGGCAACTATAGAACACTTGCCCACTCAACCGCAGCGATATCGACGTTTCCATACAACCACTAGACGTCAACTGGAGCCGTTCATTGAGCGGCATGGAACCGCTGTTGAACCTCCACCTGGCTTGGGCAGCAGTCAGCCTCCGGTGCCAGATGGTCTACCCAAGATATCAAAAGATGGCACGAAAGGGATGAGCACAGTCAAGGGCTCTGGCAATGAAACCAAGAACGAGCCCAGCTCAGCCCAAAGCAAGGCCGATTCTGTGACCAAAACCTCTCAGCCGAATGGCGGCGTAACATCGATGAAGTCAGCCGTTGAGTCAGACACCGAAAGATCATTAAAGGAGTTATCATCATCATCATCAGACGCAAAGAGGCCCGAGACTGTGCTACACATGGATCCCCCTGCGGGCGGCAGGGAGGGGTCGCATCTTCATGCACCCCTATACGTTCACCACTTTGATATGTACGCACTCGTACGAAATTTGGAAGAGAAGGGCTTTACAGGGGAGCAGAGTGTCACGTTGATGAAAGCTGTGCGTGGTTTACTGGCTGCCAACCTCGAGCTCGCAAAAGAAGAACTCGTCTCGAAGAGCGATTCCGAGAACGTAAGGCTTCGCTACTATTCGCGCACCGCACGGGCTGATAGCCTTATCTGCAGAGGATGTATCTCTTTCGGGCAGCGTGCAGCGAACTTCAGACCGAGATTCAGAGGAATCGAAAGGCTGAGATGGAGAAAATGCGTAGCGAACGAGTAAATCTACAACACGAAGTGGATATCTTGTCTCAAAAGCTTGGGGCGGAGCTCGCAACGCTCAAGGATGAGGTCAAGGGCATGTTCAACGACCGTAAAATGGCTGTCCGGATGGAGCAGCGGGCTATGGAGAGCTCGGTAAGTCGATTCCATGTTCTAAGTTGCATTGAATCTGGATTGTCATTATACTTTGTACTAGCAACACTGGAGCTTGAGAGTCATCTCTATGTCCGCTCAGGAAATCCCCAAACGGTTATGACCTGAGCACGGCTGATCCGATGTTCCATCAGATATCAGAGCTACACAACAAGATCACCGTGAAGCTCAACTCGGAAATCAAGTCTGAAGTCGAGGGATTACGATGGGTTCTTACCCGTCGGGCTGCTATTGCAATCGCTACCATGGCTCGTAAGTTCCTATCTGTGATGCCTGGACTGGTTTAGCCCAGTTGCCAGCCATGACCCGAGCGGTTTCCCCTTTTCCTCACCTCAATGGGTTATATAAACAGTGCCGCTGATATCTGTTGGTTAGTGCTAATCCTTGGCTCGCTCCGCTACGGGTCGTATCGAATCCACCTGCAAGAGATCGCCAACCGCGATTCCGCCAGCGCGAATTAAGCTCGCCCGTCATCCTTAGCAGCCACATCTCACAGTCCCCACGTGGACAACCAGGGTGCAACATCGGGCGTTGGACCTGGTGATGCGGGGGTGACTGAGACATAGTCTACCATGGTGGAACCATCAGGTCTCAAGAGAACGAGCAACGATTTCGAGCGGCCAATATCCCTTAGGAACAGCAGTCGAGTTATGTATCACCAGGCCAGGATCTCCAACTCAACAATCCTTCTCACGATATCTCTACGAATGCGCCATACGGGAGACTTGGTGCGGTGTAAGATTAGCAACGCCTCATCTTCCCAAGATGGAGAACAGATTATGCAAGGTCCGCCAAGCTCGTACAAAGTAAGCTCGTATGGATGCTCAACGGTGTCAATCCAAGGATGTTCAGCTGAACCTGGCAATCATTTTGTCTCGCTTGGCGTTGCTGCAGTATGCGCAATCCTTATCCTCGTCCGTACCTGCATCGGCTGGATGTATGCATTCGTATGGATGATTTCCTCTTTCGCCCAACGAATTCGCCCTATGAGTCGAGTATAACTCTATATAAAGTTAGCCTCTCTGCACCAACGTTTGATCTTCGCTCACGGGCCATTGCAGATCGTCTCTTAGTGCGAAAACAGTACTCAACCCAGATAAGCGGCCAGGCTAAACCGTCGCGACGTCGATCAAACTGTGAAGATCCGCAAACCAACCCAAAGATCCAAACAAATATGCGATCTGTCTCAAACTCCACTAGCGGCCCACTCTTTTTCACTTGCATCGTGACCTTGATCCTCCTTCAGACCTGTCAAGCATATCGAATGTGCCCTAAAGGATCCATTGCCCATTGTTGCAAGCCAGTATCGGTTCGTGTGCGGGATGTGGATGGCACGATCAAGAGGATCTGGACCACTTGTACGTCTGTTTGCTTGTGATTGATCATTCACTTGACTTCTTGCGGCTGCTGCAGATCGTCCAAAAACGATGCATAACCAGATGGTGAGATATGCTAAATGAATGAATCAAGGCGACCCTCGATTCCAACCACCGAGATGTATGCTCAACACATTCTTGCATTGCTGCAAATCTATCCGCCACTGGCCAGCGACGGAGGGTAAACCCCCTACTGTAAGTTCTACATCGTTCATATTGAAACTCCGTTCCCACTGCTCTGCATGCCATCTCTTCCCTCTCCACCGTTCCAATTCATAATACCCCAGCTTTCCACGGTTGAAGCATGCATGCTCCTCGCCAGCAGCACATCCGTACCCGCCCGCTACAAGCAAGAAATGAATTAAACCAAATGTCGCTAATATCACACGCGAGTTCCAAAGATGGAAGCCTTCGAGGGTATCCACTGCGAACAACAACCCTGGTCCGACCCCGACAGTCGCATCAAGGTCGATCCCGACCCGGTCCCTGATCTCAAACCGCATCCTTATATCAACGCCGTTCCCAATCCAGAACTTAACAAGCTCGACGGACGCCGGAAAAACTTTCATTCTCAACCAAGTCTTTCTTCAATCCCGGGAGAGATATCGTTGTTCAAGGCACGCAAGAAGGAAAGAGAAGAATTGCGTCGAGACCAACCACAACCTGCCACTAAGAATGGGTTGGACACGGGTATACTCGATGTGAAGATAGCCGGTTTGAAAGACGAGGTGGATCGTGCGGTGCGCTTTGCTAAATCGAATTTACCTGATGATCCGGCCGCTGGTGGTATAGCCGTGGCGCAGGGGTTGGAGAGAGGAGTGAGGGGCTTTGCCGCGCAGGCTGCAAGGGAGGTTAGAGGAAGGCCGGGGTTGCATCAACCTGTTTTAAGGTGGGGGATGCTTTAATTGCTTGATGGACGGTGTAATGGGTGATACGAATGGTGATGGCTCACTTTATATTGGACTCCATACTTCATCCTAGACATAATAGATGGGACGGGATTGTCGGTAAAAGAGGAAACATATAGACCGGGTCGGGGTGACAAAGTGAATAGAGAATTTATAGAATTTAATCTTTAACCACCTTTTTCCGCTATGAAACTGATGACGAAAGGGGGAGACTTTCCTTCGCCACACTGATGGCGACGAAAGCCCATTCATTACACCCTTCATCGAACTGACGACGATGAAAGCCAACGTGTCTTCGTCAAATCAACGACGATGTGGAAAAAGCTTCATCATCAAATCGATGACGACGGTAGGGTCCTTCTTCATTGGACTGATGACGATGAAAGCTCCTTCATCAGACTGATGACAACGTTACTCGATCTCACCTTGTTTCCTTCGTCGCACTGACGACGAAGACAAGCTACCTTTCCTCTTGATCATGGCGGCGATGAAGGCAGTTCATTGCGACGACGCCTGGCGACGTCCACCTGGGCGATAAAATAAAAAGGAGTAGCTCGGCAGTAACCCTTTCATCACCCTCATGACGAAGGTACCATCATCATCATTATAAATGTAATACGGGCTAGGTAATCTTCATCATGAGTCTGATGAAAGGGGGAATATATCACCGTCATCAGTGTGATGAAGGTTAAATCATTCGTCATCAGCGTGACGAAGACTACATCATCCACTATAAGCCTGATGAAGATTCCTTCGCCGTAAGTACGATAACACTTCTTTTCGTTATGAGATGGTGGTGGCGACACCTCCTTCGTAAAGGTCATGAAGCGATTAACGCTGAGTTATTCCACCTATTAGCCAGGTGACACGAGTAATGCAACGTGCAGTAAGCGGCCCCACCCTAAAATTCGTAACAAATGGCCCAAATCAAAGTGGGGCCGCTTACTGCGGGTTGCATTAATCGTGTCGTAGAACTATAACGCGGGTACCCCTTCGCGAAACAGACCCCCTTCACGGAACACCTCACCAAGGTCCTTCTTTCCCAACGTGTTTCTTCGTGATATCAGCATCAGTTCAGAATGGCCGATCCAGGATGACGCGATGATCTTGATGCTGCTTTGGACGAGTATAAGAGGGGTGTGTTTAAGAGCTTGCGTCAAGCGGCAGCGTGGTGGGAAGTTCCTTTGACGACTTTATCAAAACGAGTAAAAGGACGTCAAGATAGGCCTACATACAACCAAACTCGTCAGAAACTGACAGTTGGCGAGGAAGAAGCTTTTGTGGAATACATCCGTCGACAGATCTTGGCGGGATATCCTCTATCCACGGATGCAGTTCAACAAATGGCCAACGTCTTACTACAACGACGCTGAAAAGTGGGAGGAAAGATTGGACAGCGGCAGACAGTGGGAATACATTGGGTCCAACGGTTTTTTTCTCGCCATTCAGATGTCAAATCAAACCAAATCAGAACCATGAATACTTTACGTGCACAAGGATCCACCTATGAGAGGCTACTCGAGTGGTTTCAAATTGCTAGCGATGTTTTCAAGCCGGACGAGATCAAAGCCTACAACATCTACAATATGGAAGAAACTGGTGTTATGCTGGGGATGTTACGTACAGTCAAACAAGTAGTTGCTACCGATGTTCCTACACCATATCGACGAGCACCCCAAACTCGAGAATCGGCAACAGTGCTGGAGTGCGTTGCGGCAACGGGGCGTGCAATCAAGCGCATGGTTATTGTTAAAGCCAAAAGTCATCGAAACAACTGGTATCCGAAAGGCATTACTGGACCAACCGCTTGATCTTACGCTATAAGCCCCAATGGGTATACAAATGACAAGCTTGGGCTCCTTTGGCTTGAAAAGGTGTTTGAAGAAGAGACAAAAGAGCTAGCTCAAGATCGGCCTCGAATCTTGATAACAGACGGACACGGAAGCCATGGGACTGCCGACTTCTTGACATTTTGTTTTGCGCACAATATCCTTTTTTTTCGACTACCAGCTCATACGTCCCATATCACGCAACCTCTGCACGTTGGTTGCTTCAGTTCGTTAAAAACTGCGTATCGTCAAGAAGTCAAAAGACTCTGTCAAGGAGGGCCAACAAAGATTCCCAAATGCACTTTTTTGGACATATATGATCGTGCTTGTCGTTGAGGATTAGCACAAAGCAACATTGAGGGTGGATGGCGTGGCACCGGTTGATATCCATGGAATCCATCGGTTGTCCTTGATAAAGTCCAAACTCAACCTACTACACCTCCCAATGCCAATCTCAACGTTGATTCAAGGCTTCTCGATATTTGCACACCTCAGACCACTCGAGATGTGACCAAACAGGTGTCTGAGGTGCTAGATGCACCGCATCCTTTGGCAACCCCTATCGTCAAAAGAATCAAGACTCTTGGACGTGCTGCCGAGAGTGCGTTAGCTCAGAACGCCTTACTCACCGCAAACCCCCGTTATCCTGCCCCAAACCCACAAAGCCGCAAACGTATGGATGGATGCTAAGTCAACACTGCCATAATAGACATCCACCGTCGCCCTCAACTGCATCCGCTCCCTTCTGCTCACAACGCTGCGAGGTGCAGCCGAAACATCCATCATCCGGATCCTCCTCCCTCGTCTCATCAAATTCATCATCATCATCACCACCACATCAAACACCGACCCAGTCGACACTCCCGAAGATCCTCCCTCGCGCGTCTGCCGTCTCCTAACATCCTTCGTCTCCACTCTTTCCAAATCCCAGCCTGATCAAATCGCATCTACATTACGAGTGATTATCCCGTCATTTATATTCCGTGCATCATCATCGAGCCAGAGCCAGAGCCAACATGATCATGATCATCTACCGAATCATCTCCCGGAAGACCGCCGCCAGCAAATGAAACACCGAAAGAGGATCTACGTTGAAACAGCCGCGCGTTTCCTCGAGCTCGCAGCCGTGGATCCTCTCGCCTTTCGAACCATTGTGGGAGCTATGCATGCTGATCAAAGATCTCAAATGGAGATGATTGTACGGGAGGGAAGTCGGGGGAAGTCACAAGATGATAGTAGTGATGATGATGACGAAGATGAGAATAATGGGACGAGAAGAGGTCAGAAGGGAATGAAGAGGGAGCAGCCGAGTATTGCTTTGAAGATGGATTTTTAATTGAGGGAAGACATTCAAGTATAGAATGACGGGTTAAGTTCGTGATAAATATGTATGTATGGAAGTATCATCAGGATGTATCAGGCCATGGACGGACTCTTCTATGCATCTGCAATATACGATGTCACGTTGCTGATGAACTAACTCGGGTTACCCCTTCGCGGAACAGGGTGGTATCAATTCTGATCGAAGAACTATATGGGCTAGTTACGCATCCCCAAACAACTCGAGATACTCTAGAGCAAAATCAGAGAAATCATCGCTGTTTGGGACCAATTCTGCCTCATCTTCAACGGGTACTGGCTGCTCTAGTACGGGTGGAGGGAACGAGGTGATGGAAGTGCTAAGATGCCTCCTTGACGGACCCGTCGAGCTGATTCCACATCAGCAGCAGTCATCAATCGAGCTTTGCCCAAGACCCAGGCGCCACCTGGCTTCCGACGAGTTCGTTCTTGGTTTTGTTGTAGTAAACGTTGATTTTCAGCCGTGAGTAAGGCGTTCTGAGCTAACGCACTCTCGGCAGCACGTCCAAGAGTCTTGATTCTTTTGACGATAGGGGTTGCCAAAGGATGCGGTGCATCTAG
>QQTW01000250.1_pt1 | contig 32788 bp, 24 predicted proteins | sample 1904831 | NCBI WGS metagenome assembly QQTW01 (sample SAMN09435610, study PRJNA476489) | Subsurface metagenome, whole genome shotgun sequencing project.
GTGTAAATAGTCGTGACAGGACTCATGAATTGCTAGAAGATTTTTAGGTTTCCAGTTATCATGGTTTCCGTCGATGTGGTGTAAATTTAAGAGTTCATCCCCTATAAATTTCATTCCACAGTGACCACATGAATGGCTTTGTTTTTGTAGAGCTTTAGAGGTCGTCCCGTCGTATAGCTTGCTGTTGCGTTGGCTCCAGTAAGTCAGGTCTCCGTCGAAGGGGGATTTATTCCCTTTTACCATGACATAGGCATTTTGAGATGTGGGAACCGTTGGGAATGCTTGCTTGACAAGTTTTAAACTTGACTGGCGGTCGTTCTTCGTTTCCCTTTTAAATACCGTATGTGCCCTGTGACTGATGAACCAAAGCGAGAACCTTGCCCCAGACATGTCACAGAACTTATGGTAATTGTCGGGTAAGGCGCTGATGTTGCCATCAGCCAAACTATCGTCATCCTTACGGATTATTTTTGTCAAGTTTTACACCTCCCCTAAGAACCGGACTTGATACTTTCGCATCATCCGGCTCAAGCCTCAGTAACTACCCAATCATTGATTGTTGGCGAGGATTCTGACTTTTTGGACTTCTTAGTATGTGTTATTTTGTGACAGGCTTCGTGCATCCAGGTCAAATTTTCCAATTTCTCTGTACCACCAATATTTACTGGGATAATGTGGTGCAGTTGTAGTGGTTCTTCGCAGTGGATGTGTTCACCACATATTGGGCATTTATAGTTTTGTCTCTCGGCTATCTTTTGGTATTTACTATTTGAAGCAAACCTTTGTTTACCGAAATTCATCGCTCTTTTTTCCCAATATTTCGGCATCAAATATCCACGGGTCTTTGCTTACCGCAAATCTAGTAAATACTTGCTCGATTGCATCATGAGTTGACCTGCCGGGTCTAAAGCCGTAGCTGTGTGGCTCGAATGTAGTTTCAAAGTATGGTTCCCAAGCATTAAGAACAGTTGCTTGTTTAACTCTATCGACAATGGTGTGAATTCCTAATGGTCTTTTTTTGCCCTTAGCTTTGGGAATATAAACTCGCCTTGCGGGTAGAATATCCTTTGGCTTGTGAGACTGAACGAGGTCAATTAGTTTGACTCTTTGAGTTGGCGTTATCGCAATGTGACCATCGACACCAGCTGTCTTTTTACCTTGATTGAGTTGTGTCACTTTCCTGATAGCAAGCAGTACATTTGAGGTACTCCTAATCAGCAATTTCATTAGGCTTTTTGCTAATCGCAATTTGCCATTTTGGGTAGCACGAAAAATCCTCATTCTCAGTTTCTTTACGTTACGAGTTACAGACCGCCAATTAATGTCAGCCCATGATTTTATAACGCCTTCTATCGCAATCCTGTTGCCAAGTCTACTGCTCATAAAAGTACATTTACTTCTTACTGATGATTCCTTTTCGTCTAAGACCAAGTGGAATTGAGCCGAATTTTCATCGTGAGATAATGTTGTTTCCTCAATCTCTATCCCCTTCATTACAAAAAAGGCATTCGCTTTTTCCACCATCCCATACCCCCCTTGGCTTTTCTCGGTCTTACGACCTTGATACTAAGTATTACTTAGACCAATTGGGGCTTACCGTGTTCCGTATGCTGAACTTGCGATGTTACGGGTGCCATCTTTACTCCGGGAGAAACTTTGGCAGTTGGTTTTAATACTTACACTTAAAACCCGTCCTCCTACCTTTTGGTAATGGGTGTGGTCAAGTCATATCCCACAGGCTGTGGGTTTCACCCATGTGCGACTATGACGAAGCTTACAATGGTTCAGTTACCTTCACCCTAGACATCTTTCCCTTGCCATCATTTGGTCGCCGTGACTTCGGACGTAGTATTATTTATACCATGTGGCTTTCGTGGGCTTGCACTTCATCTTGACCGTTACCAGTCTTAATGCGCCCCCAGGTCAATGACCTGTTTACGTGGGAATCAGATTTCTGCTCTCTGAGGTCAGACGGCTGACCAGTTCAGTTCGTAGGTTTCCCTACTCATACGACTTTCACGTCGCGCATAAACTGTGTCGCCGTCGTAAGGGCTTTTATCGCCTTTAACTTTCACATAGTCAGTGCTACTGCAACTAAATTCACTATGTTTCAGTAACCGAAGGGGGTTCGCTTTCCCTTCATTGGTTGCAAATATCCAGTTTTCGCCGCCTATGGTTGTGAAGTATTTGTTTGTACCTTTACTTGCACTTTTGCAGCGGCGTTTTGCCCATCGTCGAAGTTTCAGGTAGGTGAGGAAGTCTTGTTTTGATAGTTCTCCAACGGTTTGAGCGTCAGAATTTGTGTAGAAAGAAGTCCATCCTCTGATGACCAGATTAAGGTCTTTGATAAGTGCCGCTTGTGGCGACGACCTATGTTTTGTGATGATCCTCCCAACTTCCTCTTGATGCGCCTTACTCGCCTTCTGAGATGGGGTGATGAGTGTGTTAAATCCAGTTAGATTGCCATGCTGGTTTATACTACTTCTGTGTTTTCCAGCAGGGAGTTGTCGGATATGATGACTTAAGAAGTCAAAACCTGACTTTCCATCTTCACTCCACTCTGGATTGAGTGTGTGGGCTAATCTAGTTTTTTCTGGCTTCAACTCCAGGCTTACCCTTGACAACCATTCCGAGATTAATTCTCGGCATCTTTGGATGACGGATTTTTCATCACATAGGACAACAAAGTCATCTGCGTAGCGTATTATGCTCGGAGCTGATACGTCTGTACGACCGTATTTTCTTTTTGCTCCTCTTAACCGTCTGGCATTATCGGATGGAAACGCTTGGGCTATGTGCTCTTCTATGCCGTCGAGGGCGATATTAGCCAGTAGAGGGGATATAACTCCCCCTTGTGGCGTTCCCTCAGATATGGCGGTAAAAGCCCCTTTGTCTATCACTCCAGACATTAGCCAGGACTTAATCTGTTGCCTGACCTTGCCTCTCATGTTCAACTTTTTGAGTAGGGCTTCATGGTTGATGCGGTCAAAACACTTGGCTATATCGGCGTCTAACACATATTTAGCCTTATGTTGGATACAGATTTTAATCTGTCTAATCGCATCGTGGGCAGACCTTCCTGGTCTAAATCCATAGCTGTTTGGTTCAAATACTGCCTCCCATTCGGGTTCTAGTATGTTCTTCACTACGGCTTGAAGTGCGCGGTCGTGCATTGTGGGTATTCCAAGGGGGCGCTTCTCATCCCTTCCTGGTTTTGGAATCCAAACTCTACGAGTCGGTTTGGACTTGCCATTGAGTTTGAGTTCTCCCACTAGTTCCAATCTTGCTGATGGCGGTAGGGATTTTACCCCATCTACACCAGCCGTTTTCTTCCCTTGGTTGTCTTGAGTGACACGTCGTACCGCTAACACCCTATTAGACCAAGACCTCATCAGCGTCTTTTGGAGCTTGCGACATCGCTTAACATCACCACAGCGTGAAGCGGCATAAATCTTCTTTTGCAGCTTAAAGACATATCTCTCGGCTTTGCGCCAGTTGATATCCCTCCAGTCCTCTGTAACCATCGTTGATTCAGAATTAGCCATATATACTGCTACTCGTTGCTTTATCTCTGTTCACACTGCGATTCACGTCTGCTTATCCCGGCAATTACGCCATCCCTTTTGCGGCATTGCCCGTTAATTCGGGCTGGGCATTTGCTTCTTGAACCATCCCTCCCCCTCATACCTTTTAGCTGACGCCTACCCGTTACCTTCGTCGGGAGGTTATAGGGGGGTTACTTCGTTCCTGATGCCATATTGAGTCCTTTAGGATTTGCCTCTCCACCGGGGGTCTAGGAAGTGCGTTATCTCAGTACATAGAACTTGATATTCCTTACCCATGTCAGATATTTCTGACCCAGGAGGTAGACTAAGGTCTACAAGCTTATACCCCTGGCAATACTTTACGATGGCTCAACGGCAATTCGTTTTGCTACCCCACGAATATCCATCTCATCTGCCTACGGCTCCCTTACAGGTATTAGTTGCCTAGAGCTACCAAGATGGCTCGGTTATAGAACTCTTGCTCGCGGAGGGGGTGTTCAGCTATTCCCGCCTTAACCGCTTTCGTCCCCGCTTTACGGCAATGATTGTCAGTCTCCACCGTAGGGGAAGCCAGTTTTTTACCTGGCTCGTTACGTGCTTTCTACCCCGCACCAGGGCGCTAGGACTTGGCTTTCTATGATACTTACCTCACCTAAAAGGGCATCAAGTTATCATCTACAAGGGATTAAAGTGCGAACTCAATCCAGGTTGGATTACCCTGTAAATGTCAGCCGTCCCCCCTTACGGGTTTGGACTGAACGAATCGCACTATGTTAAGTATTGTTTCACAAAGTTGTTAAGCTCTATTTCAACTTTACCGGATCTGCCGCACCCCCAGTCAGAGCAGCAAAAAGTCCGTGATACTATGCTTGACAAGCTGTTGAAAATTGGGAGAAAACTTTTGACACTACGGGTTGCTGTTGTTGGGTCAGGTCCAGCTGGTTCCTCTGCCGCCGAGATACTGGCTTCATCTGGGATTGAAACTTACCTGTTTGAGCGCAAGCTAGACAATGCTAAGCCTTGTGGCGGTGCGATTCCGCTGTGTATGGTGAGTGAGTTCGACCTCCCACCCCACATTATTGACCGCCGGGTGAGGAAGATGAAGATGATCTCGCCCTCGAATCGAGAGGTGGATATTAATCTGGTAAATGAAGAAGAATATATTGGGATGTGCCGCCGCGAGGTGCTCGATGGTTTCATGCGCGATCGCGCCGCAAAGCTGGGTGCAAACCTAATCAATGCTACAGTTCATAAACTCGATATTCCCAAAAACAATACCGACCCCTATACTATCCATTACGTTGACCACACAGAAGGTGGCGCTCAGGGGATAGCAAAAACTTTGAATGTGGATGTAATCATCGGGGCAGATGGTGCCAATTCCCGTATTGCTAAGGAAATCGATGCCGGGGATTATAACTACGCGATCGCGTTCCAAGAGCGTATTCGCCTGCCCGAAGACAAAATGGCGTATTACAATGACATGGCTGAAATGTACGTGGGCGACGACGTTTCCACCGACTTTTACGCTTGGGTCTTCCCCAAATACGACCACGTCGCAGTCGGCACTGGTACGATGCAGGTGAACAAAGCCAGCATCAAACAACTGCAAGCTGGTATCCGCGCCCGTGCTGCAAGAAAACTACTTGGCGGTCAAATCATCAAAGTGGAAGCCCACCCGATTCCGGAACATCCTAGACCCCGCCGCGTTGTCGGTCGAGTTGCCCTTGTGGGAGATGCCGCTGGCTACGTTACCAAGTCTTCTGGCGAGGGAATTTACTTTGCTGCCAAATCTGCGCGGATGTGTGCCGAAACGATTGTGGAGGTTTCCAATGGAGGAACCCGCATTCCCACTGAAGCCGACCTCAAGCTCTACCTAAAGCGCTGGGATAAAAAGTACGGCCTCACCTACAAGGTGCTGGACATCCTCCAAACTGTCTTCTATCGCACCGACGCCACCCGCGAAGCCTTTGTGGAGATGTGTTCGGACATGGATGTGCAACGGCTGACTTTTGATAGTTATCTCTACAAGACGGTGGTGCCAGCCAATCCCATTACTCAGCTAAAAATTACGGCAAAGACACTTGCTAGTTTAATTCGGGGTAATGCACTGGCTCCATAACAGTGGCAAAGGGGCCTCTGCCCCTTCTGCCCCAGAGGGGACCCCACTAGTTCTCGATCCGCCACAGCCCTCTATACCCGAAGTTCCGAGCGAAGGAAACCACATCTCAGACTTGGTGCGTTTCCGTTGACTGGCTCCCCAGTTCCCTCTGTCTTCCTTCCCCACTGGTCAACTCTAGGCAGTAACCCGCACCGTAAACTGTCTTGATGTAGCGATGATTGCGAGGATCTGGTTCCAGCTTCGTTCTCAAGTGCCGGATATGCACTCGGATCGTTTCAATGTCGTCATTTGGATCATAGCCCCAGACTTCTTTGAGGATGTCACTAGGAGAAACTGTCTGTCCATGTCGCTGGAGTAAGCAGTGCAGGATCTCAAATTCCAGGTGAGTTAGCTTAACCGTCTCATTGAACCAAATTGCCTCAAAGCGCTCCGGGACGAGGGTAAGCGGCCCACAGTTGAGAATTTCACTATGCTTAGCAGCCTGGGGAATGCGGTCAGTACGCCGTAACAGTGCCCGCACCCGTGCCAGCATTTCTTCGAGTTCAAACGGCTTCGTTAGGTAATCATCAGCACCGGCATTAAAGCCTTCCACCTTCTTCTGAGTTTGGCTTAAAGCCGTCAACATTAACACAGGAATCTCAGTAGTGCGCTCATCCCGACGCAGGCGTTGGCAAACGGTGAAGCCATCTACCCTAGGTAGCATCAGGTCAAGCATAATTAGATCCGGCTGTAGTTGTAGCGCCAGCGCCTGACCTTTAATGCCATCTTCTGCTTGGCTGACATCATACCCAGCCATTTCTAAACTGACTGTAATTAATTCTGAGATGGCAGGGTCATCCTCAATAACAAGTATCCGAGGCATTCTTAAAAAGTTTTACTATCTATTAAGGATTAATAAGAACCTTTGAAGTATACAAAGATTGCTTTACCGATTATAAGCAGAATTCTAAAGATTACATAAATATTAAAATGTAATAATTGTTACAGGTCAATATCTGCTCCCCCATGCGCCCTAATCTGCTTTATCCTCCCTACACTCCGCCTTGGTGGCTGAGGAACGGTCTAGAGATGACCGTATACACAGCTTTGTGGAGTAGTCGTGACTGGGAAAGTACCACTGCTCACCCGGAGCCGCCTTACCAAGAAACAATCTTTACCGGGGCAGGAGGAGTACCGATTTTTGGCTGGGTTGCCATTCCTGAAAATCCTCGTAGCACAATTGTTGGCACTTACGGGATTACAGGCTGTTTGGATAACCAATGGTTTTTGAGAATACTGGGGCGTAAGGCATTTGCCCAAGGTTATGCAGTGGTTCTGTTTGACTGGCGCGCCCACGGCAAAACAGCTCTGTTATCTCCAACCTTGACTTCAGATGGCTTGTTCGAGGGAGAAGATTTTGTCCGCATTGCTGCCTTTGCTAAGGCAATGGGTTGCCCCGCTCCCTTCTGGTTTACAGGGTTTTCTCTAGGGGGGCAACTGGCGTTGTGGGCGGTGACAGCGTCACAGGATCTAATTAGAGGCGGTGAGGATATAGGACTAAAGGAAACTGAAATTGGGGGGGCGGCGGTGATTTGTCCGAATCTGGATTCTATTCGTTCGCTTTCCTATTTAGTCCGCGATCGCAATGGCAAGTATTTGGAACAGGCGATCGCACGAGAACTGAAAAAACTAGCTTGGCGAATTTATGCGGCTCACCCTGAGGCAATCAATCCAGCAGCGATTGAGCGAGCTAATAGCATCTGGGGTTTTGATCGCGAACTGGTGATTGAGCGCTTGGGCTTCCCCTCTGTAGAAGCGTATTACGAAGCTAGCAGTGGGCTACACCTGTTGCCTCACCTGGAGAAACCGACTTTAATCCTCTACGCCGCAGACGACCCTTTATTTGATCCGGCAATTGTGCCTGACTTGCAAGCTGCCTGCGATCGCAATCCAGTCATCGACTTGATCCTAACCCGTTACGGCGGTCATGTCGGCTATCTTAGTAGCAAAGCATGTCAGTACCAAGCTACAGATCCCGATCCCTGGTGGGCATGGAATCGAGTTTTAGATTGGTGCAATAGCTACTGCTGAAATTTAGCCAGGCGGTAGCCCGGCACTGCCCACCATTGTTAACTTTATAGCCGTTACATATTTCGACACAACTGACACATTTTTGTCATATTTGTCTATCAGACTAAAAAGAGTAACCAAATATTCAGTCCGTAAACCTGCAATGTCTCGTAATTTTTCTCTACAAAAATCGGCAACTTATCTATCCCTATTGTTTGTCGGTGCCGTGGGAACCTTGCTAGGAACACACCTCAGGCCCTCCGATGCCCTACCGCTACCGCAGCCAGTAGCTCAGTTGCCGAGTACAATACAAAGCAACACAGATTCTAATTTTGTTGCTGATGCTGTTGAAAAGACAGGACCTGCAGTGGTGCGGATTGATTCAGAGCGATCGCCAAGGAATCGTGCTGCACGACTTGGGAATCGGGCCGTGCGGGGAACTGGTTCCGGCTTTATCATCAAGTCGGATGGTCTAGTGCTGACGAATGCCCACGTGGTCAATGGTGCCGACACTGTAACAGTGACATTAAGGGATGGCCGTAACTTTACGGGTCAGGTTTTGGGTCAAGATGAACTCACAGATGTGGCAGTGGTAAAAATCCAAGCTAGTAATCTACCAACTGTGAGTGTCGGCAATTCCGAGCAGCTCAGACCCGGCGAATGGGCGATCGCCATCGGTAACCCTTTGGGACTCGACAACACAGTTACAGCTGGTATTATTAGTGCCACAGGTCGCTCTAGTAGTGATGTGGGAGTACCGGATAAGCGCATCGGCTTTATCCAAACCGATGCCGCGATTAACCCTGGTAATTCCGGTGGTCCGCTGTTAAATCAACAAGGTCAGGTGGTCGGGATGAACACCGCGATCATTGGCGGGGCTCAAGGATTGGGATTTGCTATTCCCATCAACAGAGCGCAGCAGATTGCCAACCAGTTGATTGCATCGGGTAAGGTGGCTCATCCTTACTTGGGAATTCAGATGGCAACACTTACACCCGATATCAAAGAAACCCTCAACCGTGATTCTGATGGCGGTGTGAGTGTGCAAGCATCTAGGGGCGTTGTCATTGTTGGAGTTGCTGGCAATTCCCCGGCATCGAGAGCTGGGCTACAAACAGGGGATGTGATTGAGCAAATTAATGGTCGAGCTGTTAAAACAGCTGATGATGTCCAGCAGGCGGTAGAAAATAGCACTATTGGTAACGGCTTACCAGTAGAGGTTAATCGCGATGGTCGCAGTTTAACTCTATCGGTAAGACCAGGTGAATTCCCCAATTCAGCAAGTTGAAAGGTAAACGAATGAGCACTAAGGAAGCAAGATCAATCGCTCGTGAATTAAAAACTCAAGCCATTGTTCTGGGTGGATTCATCGCGCTGATCTGGACTTTGGAGATTGTAGATCTGCTATTCCTGGGGGGAGCGCTAAACGCTTATGGTATAAGCCCACGCAGTATCGTCGGGCTGCGTGGCATCCTGTTCGCGCCTTTTCTGCACGGCGGGTTAGCTCATGTGCTCGCAAATACTATCCCCTTCCTCACCTTTGGCTGGTTGATCATGCTGCGAGAGACCAGCGACTTCTTTGTTGTCACTGCCGTGACGATGCTCACCAGTGGGCTTGGGGTTTGGCTAATTGCCTCACCCGGCACTATCCATATTGGAGCCAGTGGGCTGATCTTTGGCTATTTCGGTTTCCTACTGCTACGCGGCTACTTTGAACGCAGCTTTTCGGCAATTTTATTTTCTTTAATTGTGGGCTTGCTTTACGGCAGTCTGATCTGGGGGGTATTGCCCTTACAGGTTGGAATTTCTTGGCAAGGGCATTTGTTTGGCTTTCTTGGGGGTGTACTAGCTGCCCGTCTTTTAGCGCGGCGAAGAAATTTCAATCGCTAAGTTTCGTTTCGTTTCAATCCCTAATAGGGATTTATCCAAAACAGTTGCCCTTACCACAGATACAATACCACATTCGCGATCGACAAGGTGTGCTCGTTCCGAATGAAAACCGCTATAACCGTATAGGTGATACTTGTTCTAGTTGTTGGTCATGGGCACATCCATGTTCAGCACACGTGCCAGGAAAGCCCACCGATCTGCAACTTCTTCAATTATCTTAGTAGTCGGCTTGCCAGCCCCATGCCCCGCTTTTGTTTCAATTCTAATTAGTACCGGTGCTGAACCGGTGTGAGCCGCTTGCAGGGCAGCTGCAAACTTGAAACTGTGGGCAGGCACTACTCGGTCATCATGGTCAGCTGTAGTAATCATTGTGGCTGGATAGGACGTACCAGGCTTGAGGTTATGCAGTGGAGAGTAGGCATAAAGAGCTTTGAACTCCTCTGGGTTTTCAGGGGAACCATACTCAGACGCCCAAGCCCAGCCAATCGTAAATTGAGCAAACCGCAACATATCCATCACACCTACAGCAGGCAGCGCTGCAGCAAACAAATCAGGACGCTGGGTTATGCAGGCACCCACTAACAAACCTCCATTGCTGCCGCCACCAATCGCGAGTTTGGTTGGGGAGGTGTACCCATTGGTAATTAGCCACTCAGCTGCTGCAATGAAATCATCAAAGACGTTCTGCTTGTTCAGCTTAGTTCCTGCCTGGTGCCAGTCTTCACCGTACTCGCCACCACCACGCAGATTGGGTAAGGCATAGACGCCGCCCATCTCCATCCATATCAGATTGCTTACAGAAAAGCTGGGTGTTAGGGAGATATTGAACCCTCCATAGGCGTATAAATATGTGGGATTATTCCCATCGAGCTGAATACCCTTTTTGTAGGTGATGAACATAGGCACCTGAGTGCCGTCTTTGCTGCTGTAGAAAACCTGTTTAGTCTCGTAATCAGCTGGGTTGAAATCAACCATTGGCTCACGGAAGACGTTGCTTTCACCGCTTACCATGTCGTAGCGATAGATAGTTGCCGGGGTCGTAAAACTGGTGAAGCTGTAGAAGGTTTCTGTATCTTCACGCTTGCCGCCAAATCCACCAGCTGAGCCGATACCCGGTAAAACGACCTCCCGGACAAAGGAGCCTTTTAGGTCAAAGATTTTGATTTGAGTGTGGGCGTCTTTGAGGTAGTCAGCTACAAACTGGTTGTTGAGCAAACCAACACTTTCGAGAGTTTCATCTGCCTGGGGGATGATTTCTTGCCACTGGTCACGGGCTGGGTTTGTTGTATCAATAGCAATGACGCGACCACGGGAGGCATCCAGGTCAGTTTGGAACCAGAAAACCGCACCATCATTGTCGATAAAGCTGTAGCTAGCCTCGAATTCGCTAATCAGCTCCACGACTTGGGCAGCGGGGTCGGTCAAGTCTTTGTAGAAGACGAGGTTCTTTGGGTCAGTCCCTAGCCAAACACTAACAACCAAGTACTTGCCATCCTCGCTAACGCCGCCATTGAAGCCCCACTCTTTGTGCTCCGCACGTTCATAGACCAGTACATCCTCAGACTGGGGCTTACCCAATTGGTGGTAATAGAGCTTTTGGAAGTAATTGACGTCTTCTAGCTTGGTAGCGAGGTTCGGCTCGTCGTAACGGCTGTAGAAAAAGCCCTGACCGTCGTGAGTCCAAGAAGCGCCAGAGAACTTAATCCACTTCAGATGATCTGGGAGGTCAATACCAGTTTTAACATCGCGCACTTTCCATTCTTGCCAGTCTGACCCAGAGGTGGATAAACCGTATGCCATCAACTCACCGTCTTGGCTTATGGCAATACCAGACAAGGCAACTGTCCCATCCTCAGAGAGTGTATTCGGATCGAGTAGCACTCTCGGCTCGGCGTCGAGGGAGGTCAAAGTGTGAAGGACAGACTGATTCTGGAGTCCGTCATTCTTAAAGTAGAAGTAGCGATCGCCCTCTTTAAAAGGAATCCCAAACTTCTCGTAGTCCCACAATTGGGTTAAACGCTGCTTAATTTGTTCCCGTACCGGAATTTCATTGAGGTAACTAAATGTGACTTGATTTTGGGCTTCAACCCAAGCCTTTGTTTCGTCTGAGTCCGGGTCTTCGAGCCATCGGTAAGGGTCCAGAACCTGGACGCCGTTGTAGTCATCTACTTGGTCAACTTGGCGGCTGGATGGGTAGACAAGGGGTTTGTCTGAATAGGGCATGGTGCGGAGCTGAAGAGCGTACTTGCGTATTTTACTGCCTACCCAGCTCAAGAACGCTCAAGAACAGCTAGCTTAAGCGTTACTTGTTGGATTTCACCAGTACCTCACCTTTGAGCATCCGTTGGGCGGCATCGAGCAGGGCTTCTTCCAGATAAGGTTTGGTAATGTAACCGCTAGCACCCAGCTCAACTGCCATTTGTCGGTGCCGATCTGCACCCCGCGAGGTCAGCATAGCAATGGGCAGAGAGCTTAGCTTGGGATCTTTCTGCATTAGCGATAACAGTTCCAAACCGTTCATTTTGGGCATTTCAATGTCACAGAAGACGATGTCGCAGGGGAAACCGTCGCTGAGTTTTTGCCAAGCTTCCTGACCGTCACGAGCCTGCTCCACGCGGTAGCCTGCATTTTTGAAGGTCATGGAGAGGAGCTCACGCACGGTAATTGAGTCATCTACGATCAGAACCGTAGGTTCAGTCTCGATCCTCGTAGCTTTCTCTAGCAGCACGGGAGCAGCACTTTGAGCCCACGGCATTTCACTGCTTTTTTGCTGCAGCCGTCCCATTGAAAGGTCAATCAGCTCCAGCACGTCAGCAATGGGCATGATCCTACCATCCCCCAGTATGGTGGCACCGGCAAGTCCAACCGGCTTTGGCGCTGGACCTTCAAATTGCTTAATCACAATTTCTTGCTCACCTAGCACCTGGTCAACTTGAATGCCGATAAACGTACCAGCCGAGCGGAGCACCACAATGGAAATCATGTCCTCCTCCCGGTTGCCGCCATAGACTTTGCTGCGGCTGAGTTGGCGATTGGAAACTAGGAGTTCCTTCAAGGGTCGGAATGGCAGCAAGGAATCACGCCAGGAAATACAAGATTGCCCCTGAGCATCGGTAATCACATCTTTTACCGGTATGTCTATCATCTGTTCCACACCGTCCATCGGAAAGGCAATCCGAGCCTTATCGCTCACGCAGCAGAGCGCTTTGCAAATACTCAAGGTAAGCGGCAGGCGAATAGTGAAGGTTGTTCCCTTGCCTAAGGTGGAATCGATAGTAATCGCACCTTGAATTTTACCCAAGCTGGTTCGCACCACATCCATTCCAACGCCTCGACCAGCAAAATCATCTACCTGGTCTTTCGTACTAAAGCCAGGACGAAACAGTAGGTTGTACACGTCCACGCGAGACATCGTGAGCGCCAACTCCGGGGTGATCAGGCCCTTTTGGATTGCCTTTGCTTTAACCCGTTCCAGGTCAATTCCAGCTCCATCATCGGCAACAGAGATAACAGTTTGGTTACCCTGGAAGAAAGCCCGAATGGTGATTTGGCCTACAGGCAACTTGTTTTGAGCGGAGCGCTCTTCTGGAGTTTCAATTCCATGAGTAATAGAATTGTTCACCAAATGAGTCATTGGGTCGTAGAGTTGTTCCAGGATTACCTTATCAATCAAGGTTTCCTGGCCCTCAATCTGTAGCGCTGCCTGCTTGCCATACTTAACGGAAATGTCTCGCACGGCGCGAGGCAACCGTTCGGCGATCTGAGCAAAGGGTACCATGCGCGATCGCGTCAGTCCTTCTTGGAGCTGATTCGTTACCTGTCGGAACTGACGAGCTACTTGATCGGTTTCCTCCGTAATAAACTCTATGTCCGAGGTTGACTCTCGCACCCGAACAATCAGCTCCATAATTTCTTGAGCGAGGGGGTGGAAGCGCGTAAAGCGATCCATTTCCAGGGGATCAAATTCCATGCCCGTAGCATCAGATCCCGAGTTGGAAACTGATGATTCGGTAAATGCAGCCTGGGCACCCCTGCGGCTATTTATTAGCGAGCTTTCCAGTAGCGATTGCTCGTACAGTTCTTGCATCCTTGAAGATACGTTACCCAGCTGCTGGACTTGATGCAGCAGATTATCCAGAAACTGTCGCAGCCGTTCTTGATCCTGCTCTAAAGTGTTGCGATATACGACCAGTTCCCCAACCAAATTACTGACGTTGTCCAATTGCTTGACCGGCACCCGCATCATTTGTTCAAGCGGCGCTCTTTCTCGGGGTAATTCGGCGGCAACTGGTTGGGACTTCGGTTTCACGCGCGCAGCGGCTTGCTCCGCAACTTTGGTAGAGGTGTCCACTGCCAAGGTGTCGGTTTCCTTCAGCAGGTTATCCAGATCACCTAATTCATCGTCCACGCGCGCAGAGGGGCTGGGGATCTGGGGAGAAGCGGGCACTACTTCTTTCCCCCCTGCCCCTGGGCCCCTGGGTCCCCCTGCTTCTTCCTCGGGTGCTGACTCTGCCAGCAACTCGTCCCACTCTGCAAAATTTCCTAAGTCATTTGCAACCTCAGTCGCGGTTCTTACCTCGTCTGCTGCTTCGAGGTCAAACAAAATGTCTGGTGCAGAATCCGCAGTCGCATCGAATAAATCATTGATGAAGTCAGTTGGAGCAGTTGATTCATCATTCTGATTTCTGAGACTTGGCTCTGCTGCCGTAGTCAAGTCTAACGCTGGCGTCCGGTCAACTGGGACTCTGGTTGCCGGTGCGTGTCCTGTATCCCCAAGTTCACCCCAAAAGTCATCAACCGTACTGTCGAATTCCCCAAAAAAGTCACTCAAAGAATCGTCACTTTGAACGTCTTCATCGACTGCGGTTGTCTCTAGAGCTGGCACTGAGTCAAATAAGTCATCGCTGTTATCTTCAAACAAAGAAAATTCTGAGGGAGGTGCAACAGGAGACATTTCCCAAAAACCAATCAAATCATCGTTAGATTCTGTTGTTGTCGGCTCAAGGGATGTTTTTAGAATTTCTTGGCTTTCTTCAGATTCTTTTGGGGCGTCAAATAAATCGCAAAACTCAGGTTCTCCGTAAGCCTTGGGTAGAGGTGTATTGTCAGCCTCGTCAAACAATCTATCAAGCGCTAATGACTCCTTGAAAAAGCCAACAGAAGTGCCTCCTGAAGCCTGAATGGAGTTTATCTCTGTGTCGTCTAAACTCTGGTCATCTGACGGTTTTGTCTTTACAAGCAAGTCCTGATCGTTTAACTGGTGAGCATAAGTGTCTGACCAGTCAACCGAGAACGTTGCCACAGAAAGTGCTTGCAATTGCTCACTAATTGTTATTTCAGCTTCCCGACCTGCTGTGACTAATTCCTGAGACTGTTTGAGCTCCTTAATAACAATTAGGGCTAATGTCTGATATTTGTTTTGCACATCAGCGATCGCACCTGACACTGTCTCGCACAAGCTACACCAACCCGGCAAGTTAAATTGCTCGCCCAGTTGAAGTAAGTGGTGACAGCATTCCTGAAGTTGTTGACGAGTCCCCGTCGAACCTGGTTGCTTAAACAACTGCAACATCAGCCGCAGTTGTTCCAGCACTTTGCTTTTAAACTCTGGCAACGAAGAGGAGGGGGAGACACTGTGAGGGGGGGACACGGGCAAATATCTCTCCTTGTCCGCTTGTCTCCTCGTCCCCTTGTCCTCTTTAGTACCTCCCGACTTACTCACCAGTAACTCTAAATATTGGGTAAGTGCGGCAAAGACTGGCTCCACTTCTGACATCAGGTTATTTTCTACATCTGCTGTCAGGCACAAAGAGGCTTCAAGTTCCTCTACCAACTCTTGGAGGGTATCAAATACTCGCAGAAACAGGGACTCTAACTTTTGGTCAACCTGGAGCGTTGGACACTCCTGGAAGATTTTGAAACAGTCCTCTAGGCGGTGAGATGCTCGCTGGATGCTATCATAACCTAGCATCGCCGCCCCTCCTTTGATAGAGTGAGCTGCCCGGAAGATTTCGTTTACCATCTCCGGGTCTTTGAGTGTGTTCTGTAGATTCAGCAACCCCTGCTCAATCGTATTAAGGTGGTCTTTGGCCTCCTCAATGAAGTAGCCCAGGATGCGCTGTTGTTGTTCCGGCAGCATAGGGAGTAGGGAGTAGGGAGTAAGGAATAAGAAGAGAGGTCAAACTCGGAAGCGCTCAACAGAGGCGAGTAAGCTACCAGCTACCCTCGTCAAGCTTTGGAGGGAGCCGGAAACGCGCTGGGCTTCCTGAGAGGTTTCTTGCGCCGTTAGCTCCACTGATTGCACTACAGAAGCCACGGAGCGGGATGTTTCGGTTTGCTGCACCATGTCGGTACTAATTGAGCGTACAAGAGTGTCAATGTGCTGAGACACTTGCACGATATCTTCAAGCGATCGCTTAGCTTGTTCGGCCAGATTCGTTCCTTCAATCACCTGCTGGTTGCCTTCCTCCATCGCTGTCATTACGGCACCGGTTTCACTTTGGATTTGCCTGACAATTTGTTCTATCTCCTTGAGAGCCTTGGCACTGCGATCCGCTAATTGGCGGACCTCGTCCGCTACAATCGCAAAGCCGCGACCCGCTTCCCCAGCTCGTGCGGCCTCAATACTGGCATTAAGTGCTAACAAATTCGTGCGCGAGGCAATTTGGGAAATTAACGCTACAATCCTAGAGATTTCTTGAGACCCTTCCGCCAGTCGCTTCACCTTACGAGTTGATTCTGCAACGGTTTGACGAATTTGTAAAATCCCTACTACCGTTCGATCTACCGCCTCTCCGCCTCTTTTGGCGGTGGCTGAGGCAGTCCGGGCAACGGACTCAGCTTCCCGGGCACTTTCACCCGTCCGCTGAATCGCGTCCGTCATCACTTGAACTGAATTCAGTGTCACCGCCAGCTCTTCTGCCTGCCGCAACGCATCTGAAGACAGGGCACGGGCAAACGTCTCACTGTCGGTTGCTCCTTTGTTAACTTGGCGCGCCGCCGTCTTCACTTGTTGCACAATTTCCCGCAGGTTTTGAATTGTCAGGTTAATCGAGTCTGCCACTGCCCCCAAGACATCAGCGCTGACCTCGGCTCGCACTGTCAGATCTCCCCGGGCTGCTCCCTCAACATCATCCAGCAGGCGGATTACCTGACGTTGCAGTTCTTCTTTGGCTTGCTCCTGCTCCTCCGCCTTGCGTTGCGCCGCCAGAGTAGTCCTAGAAATAACACGAACCATATCGTTGAACGAAGACGCTAGTCCACCGAATTCATCTTCTGAATAAACTGTGGCTTGGGCACTGAAATTGCCTTTTTGCAGAGCCTCAAACTGGGATTTGAGATCCACTGTTGTCTGCTGGATCTGTTTTGCTGTCTGTCGCCCCAGCAATCGCGTGGTGGCAAAACCGGCAATCCCTGCTGCCACCGTCATCGCCCAACCGGTGTTTCGCACCGCCGCCCGACCTTCGGGCGGAGACAACAGCGTCCCTCCGAAGCTAACCGCAGCCACTGCTACTGCGCAAACCATTCCCACAGCGCCAGCGTGAATCCACGCCTTTCTTTCTGGGGAGGCATTTTGAGACGTTGCTCTTGCGCCCTCAGGGGCAGTGAGCGTTGCGCCGTTTGAACTATCTATTTGATTGAAACCGGATCCGGCTGAAACGTCGGAACTGGTGATATTAAATACCTCATCCTCGTCGTTGCTGTCGCCATGCCCTAAGAAGGGCTTACCGAAGGCATCGCCACTCTCACTGTCGGACACTGACGATATAGGCAAGCCTCTCGAATAAGGTGAACTCGCTTTTGAATGAGTCGATTTAGTCTGCGAATGCTTTAGTTCCAACTCCGGGGTGTTGCCTAAATCGTCAAAAGAATCGAAATCATCTAAAAAGTCAATGTTGCTACCTTTCGCGTCTGTGTATAATGCATTTCCCGAACCATTCGCCGCTTCATGCGCTCCTCTGGTGGTGTCAAACGTATCTAAGTCAAAAGTATCTCGATCATCAATTCCATTGTGTTGCGCGGAAAAAGATGCAGGAGGCAGATCAGTCTGAGTATTGAATTCCTCGAAGGGAAAGCCAGTTTTCCCTGAAACTGTTTGAGGAAAATCCTCAGCCGTGATGTAGCCATTGTCTGCTGTTGAGGATGTCTCCTCCGGTATTCCTCTCAGCAACAGGGTTTCATCTTCAAAACTTGGCTTGGAATCAGCAGTCCTACCATAATCGCTAGCTGTATAATCACCCAAATCCCCACTTAACCCATGCAGTGGGGAAAACTCAGCCTTTTCAAACCTCGAATTTCTAATTTCGTCAAAAGGACTTTCGGAATTGTAGTTAAAATCCTCATTTGGATTGCCATCCGGCTTAGCTGAATCGTCGCTTGCCGCAGGCATGGCATAGCCATTAGCGTGATACGGTTGATTCAAGGCAAAGGGATCATCAATAGCATTTAACGACTCACCGTCATGATCAAGTCCATAAGTGTCCCTCGACGCTCCAAAGGAATTGCCAAATGGCTGTTCTGATCCAAAACCGAGTTCTTGTTCTTTGTCATCTTCAAAGGAGTTTAAATCAAAGCTGTCGGCGTCAAACTCCGACAACGTGCCCAAATCTTCTAGGTCTTGTTGTTTATTCGTTCTTAGATAACTAGACGAGCCTGGGGAATCAACAGCAATACTAAAGGCATCATCAATATCTGGATTATTTGCTGTAGCACTGGCTGATGAATAAGACCTTTCGTATTGATTGACAGATTCTAGACCATTGTTAGCACAGTCAATTAGTTCTGGCTCCCTTGTCAGGTTCAGCACCACCTGATACTGTTCCCGTGCCAAGTCATACTCCTGTAAAATGCAGTAGATATGACCCCGCAGCAGGCGACTGCTAGGATCTTCCGGAAAATCTTGGACTAACCGATTTACCAGGGTTGCCGCCTCTTCATAGTTGCCCTGGATATAAGCTTTCTGAGCCTCTTGATATTCCTGGTCGTAATTTATACTTGATGCCATGTGTCGCCTCTGCTTGCCTTGATTTCATGCTACCCACCGCTCACTCCGTAGAATTGCCTTCGGATCTAGCAGTCGAAGACGTTGATGGGTCTGCTTGTCTAATAACCACTCACCCCGCAGAAATGGTGCGACGCTGTCCGCAACATTCGTCAGCATCTGCACTTTTTCCACATCTAGCCATTCCATTCCGACAATCGTGTCAACTGCCAAACCCACCATCGTGCCTTGATCTTCAAGGGCAATGACCGGAATTTCGGACCTCTCTATATTTATTGCACTTGGTTTCCCAAGAAATTGACCGAGGTCAGTCACCCAGATCACTCGCCCTCGCAAGTTTAGAGTACCCAAAAGCAGAGGAGAAGTATTCGGAATCGGAGTAATTCGGTCGAGAGGAACGGACATTAACTCCCTAATTGCCATTGCAGGCAGAGCGAATTCTTGATCGTATGCAACATAAAAGCGGAGGTGTAACTCCCCTTCCCGACTTTCTACTTCCTGAAGTACAGTTGTAAATGGCTCCTCGCCACTGCTATTATTTGTTGACAATTCATGATTTGTAACCATCTGCGCCACCCTCATCCTCGCAGTAATTGTTTAACCGTTACCAACAACTCCCTTGGTTGAAACGGTTTGACTATGTAAGCGTCTGCGCCTTGCTTCATGCCCCAGTAGCGATCAAATTCTTCGCCTTTTGAAGAACAGATTATCACTGGTACATTTTGGGTCTTTGGATCAGTCTTAAGCCGACGGCAAACCTCGTAGCCATTCATTCTAGGCATGACAACATCTAGCACAACTAAATCCGGGCAAGAAAGCTGAACTTGCTCCAACGCGTCCATTCCATCGGTAGCTACCATAACTTTTAAGCCACTCCTTTTCAGGAGGTCTGTGATCAGCTCTCGTTGGGTGGGACTGTCTTCCACCACCAAAACTGTACTCATAACTGTTAATATGTTTGCTTTTTGGTTTAACGTTCCCACTTAGGAACGGCTACCATAATTGATCTAACAACGTTTAATCAATAATGAGAAATTACGCTCGAACCCACAATTTTGACGGGAAGCAGAGAGCTTTTCCTAGCTAAATTGCCTACAGAGTGGACGTTTCCAGACAGAAATATAACATAAACTTAACACTGCTCATTTGTATGTCCAACCGAAAATTTACTGATAACTTTGTCCCCTCCAGGCTGGAAATCTGTTTAATTTCAGTAAATCTACGGTTGCATAATTAAACGTTTTAGAGTATATAACTAAATTTGCTGTTTAGCACTGCTGAAATTCAAATATTTCTCTACTAGCATCACTAATTCACTGTCGGCAAACGGCTTCGTTAGATAATCTGTCGCTCCTAACATCCGGGCTCTGACTCGATCAATAAACTGATCAATGCCTGTGAGCATGACAATCGGCGTCTGCCGAAACGCGCTAGCGCGGCGCAGCATGGCACAAAGCTCGTAGCCATCGAGTTGGGGCATCACAATGTCACACAAAATTAAATCTGGTTTGAGTTGGAATACGAGACTGAGCGCCTTGAGAGAATCATTAAATGAAATCACCTCGTAACCCTGTTGCTTCAGGATAGACTCTGCTGCTTTACAGGTGGCAATATCATCGTCAATGAAGACAATGCGAGGAATTTTTGCTGCAACGAACCGCCCTGAGTTGCCTGTAGTCGTGCCAGTTGCGTTAGCTTTCACTGAAGGCATGGACGATGTACTAAGCGGATAAAGCAGTTGAACCCAGCCCTGTTGCACAAAAGGATAAATTGCTTTGGCAACCGTCAAAATGTCTCGATTCATATAGCGAGCTAACTGACGTAGGGATGTTTTACCATCTGCCCAACGCTCCAGGTTGTTAAGCGTTGCGTCTGGTAACGCTCTTGCTAACTGGATGATGTCAGTAATAACCAAACACTGACTGGGAGATTGAATGTGTAGATGTAACTGCTTCCACTCCTGCACCTGCTTCATAATTTTCGTTACAAGGGAACTAATCTCCAAGGTGGTCAATTGCGGTGTTAGTGCAGGACCACCACTCTCAAAGATGAAGGAACCTTGGTGTAAGCTGAGCAGGTCGAAAAGTGTTTCATGCACAATGCTTTGGATGATACTCCTGCCTTGAGCAGGTGTGAGAACTCGATGTTCGAGCAGCGCCCATAGGTAGGCGTATTCTGGCGTGTTATTCGACGAGGCCCTCGATGAAAGTTCAATGCTATCGAGTGAAGCGTCTACCCGGTAACGACGTAGGTAGTCACGTAAGCGGGATAAACTGCTGTCGCTATTGTCAACGTAGACAATTTGACCGTTGAGGAAAAAGACAAACCAGTATTGCTCTTCGAGGAATTTGGAGCTGCGTAGGGTGTAGCCTTTACTGCGGGCATCGCCAGTTCGGTTGCTATTGTGAGCGCTATACGCCTGGACAAAAAGTTCACCCGTTCGCTGCCCCAACTCAATCAACTGCAGGATACTGCGAATATCGATTTCATTTAAGTTGCCCTGCATTTAACCCCAATCCCTTAAAAAAATTGCGTTTGCATATGAATTAATTTTGCCCCTGCTTTTTGCCAATGTCTCAAGCCACCTGAATATCGGTGTCAAATTTTCACAAGCTCAAAGCGCTCCTGCGTCTTTGGCGCAGTGTATGTAACAGTTGAAGAGCAGGAGATAGTCATTTACTCGGTAGTGATAATGACTGCGCTCAGTCCAAAATAGAGTTGAACGGACTAAACCATTAGGGCAGGGTTTAGCCCAAAAGCGCACGTCAGGTACATCAAGAGGGCGATCAGGGTGCTGTATCTAGCAGAAGTACAAAAAAAGACTGGATTTATCGGTACTGCCAAGGCGGAACTCAAACTGCTGGCTTCTCAACGGGCTGACCAGAGTTGGACTGCTGTGCCAGGAGAAGAAGTAATTCCCGCTGAGGAAGCCAATAACTTAAATGCCGGTGCGCTCGTACTAGCTGACTTAAATGCAAATCGACAAGTGCAGCGGATTCAAGAGGCGGGGCGTCCGTTGGTCAGCCTTTTGCAAAATTTCTCCCGCCAACTGGAAAAGTCTAAGAGCCAGGAAGAAGAAATTGCTGGGTGGAAGCAGTCCTTGACATATCAGAGTCAGGAGATGAATCGCCGCAGCATGGAAATGGAAGCGCGCTTAGAACAGCTGCAACAAATGGAGGACGACTTTAAACAGCTAGAGGCGCAACGGCAGGAAATTGAAACCGGGCAAGAGGCGGTGCAGCGGCTGAAAATAGAAATTGAACGTAACCGCCGAGAGATCGAGGGAGCTTGGGAACACTTGCGGGGTGAGCAGCGTCGCCTGGGGGAGCAACAAACCGGGTCCCAGCAAACAACAGTGTTGGATGAGGCTACTGCGATCCATTTCCAGGAATCACTTGATCGCTTGTCCAGGGGCGTTGCTCCCACGGCAATGGTGCCGGAACAGCTAAATCTCTGTTTGGAGATGATCGCCACTCAGCAAGGCATTCTGACTCAACACTGGCAACAGTTCGAGCAGCAACGCTTAACTGCCCAACAGCGGCTTGAAGAAGTTGCACACCTCGAGCAAGCGTTGCAAAACAGTCATCAGGAGTGCAAGCTCGCTCAAAATTCTCTGGAGCAGGCATCATTAAGCTTACAGCAAAAGACGTCGGCGCACAACAGCAAGCAAGAGTATGCTCAAATGCTCAATATGCAGCTGCGGAACCAGAATGCACTATATGAGCAAATTTCCCGTCTTGCCGAGACATCCATTACAGTTGACGTTAGCCAGATCGATCTAGAAGCACTTGAGAATATGCCCTTAGAGCAGCTACAGCAATTGGTGCAAGATCTAAAACAAGATTGGCAAAAAAATTCTCACTTTGTCAATGATCAAGAAGAAGAGCTGGGATTAGAGCAACAGACAATTGACGAGTTGCTAGCGTTGCTAAGCCAAGCTAATGAGTTTGAGCGCATGAATCTGGAGAGCGAATTAGCAGATCAGCAAGACTGCTACCAGATGCTTAACCAAACCTTAGTAGGTCAACGCCAAAATCTGCGAGAGAGAAAGGAAATTCTGAGTCAGCACTCCCGCGTGCTGTGGCGGCGACAAGGAATTGATCCTGAAAATCAAGAAGACCAGAAAATTGATTTAGAACCGATTCTGGTTCAAATTGAGAAGCAGCGACAACAACAGACAGAGGAACTGCAAAAGCTGGAACAGCAGATTTCTGAGATGGGCGACCAAATTCAGCAAGCGCAGGAGATGCTCGACTATCAGGATCATGAACAGGAAATGAAGCGGCATGAATTGCAAAGCCTAGAGCAAAATTTGTTGTCCCTACGGGCGGCGGCGGCAGAATCCTGGGGACGGGTTAATCTTTATCAAGAAATACTACAGCCAGTTCAGGATTGCCTGGATGGACTGCGACAGCAACTGGAGGCGATCGCAAGTGCGCTAGCTCAAATGCAGGAAACTGGTGAGCATCAACTCCAAGACATTGCCCAAATGCGCCAAACACTCCTCAGTATCATTTCTAGCTCGGAATTGGCAGCATCCTAAACGCGATCCAGTCACCGTCTACTTCTGCAATCGCGTTGCCTGGAAATGGATCAGTCCGGGAACGATTGTAGGCTGTAATTAAGGCAGTCAGTTTTTCGATTTGCTCAAAGCTGGGGGCGCTGATGGCAAGTGTTTGTTGCAACACCTGGCGCATGACGCGACGTTGCAGGGCAAGTGGTGCTGTCTGCAATACCCGGCGGTTCAGTTGTAGTGGCGATTCATATCTGGGTTGTGGCATAGCTTGTTGCCTCAACTGGTGGGCAGCTTGTTCTAAGTATTCCACCTCGGCTTGTAAAATTTCAGCTGTTTGGGCTAAGGCATGCTCAACTGCAGGGTTAAAGTGGGTTTGCAAATAAGGCAGTAACTCCTGACGGATACGGTTGCGGGCATACTTCAAGTCTTGATTGGTGGAATCTTCCCAAACCGTCAGTTGCATATCTTGACAAAATTGTGCAGTTTCACCCCTCGTGATCTCTAGGAGGGGACGCACCAGCCCCAGTCCAGAACTCAGTCTCCGTCGCCAAGTTAAGGCTTGCAAGCCATCTGCACCACTGCCGCGAATCAGGTTGTAAACCAGGGTTTGGGCGCGATCGCTTGCCGTATGACCAGTAACAATGCAGTTGTAACCATTTTCATCAGCGATCGCCTCAAGAGCTTGATACCGCCACTGCCGCGCCGCCGCCTCACTTTTCAACGTTTGCTCAGATGTACAACAATAAAACGATGTCTCCCAGGTTTGGGCTAGCTGTTCTACGTGGTTGGCATTTGCCTTGGAGTCAGGACGCCAACGGTGATCGCAGTGAGCAATTCCTAGTTGCCATCCCCACATTGGTACCAAATCCAGCAGTAATTTGATTAGGCACAGGGAATCTTGTCCCCCGGATACGGCAACGAGTAACCGCTGGTTGCGCGCTAATAAGTGGCGCGATCGCAGCGTCCGATGTAGCTGAGCATGGAGAGGAGTCCAATTTGAGCGCTCAGCCATTAGCGATCAGCTTTCAGCTTGTTTGATTTGCTGACGAATATCATGGTCTATAAATATGACAAATTATAGCTAAATTTACAGATTATAGAATTAATCGATAGCGTTGTTTTAAAATCAGTATCTATAGATACAGTTTTTTGGAACTTATTATGAGTTTTGATGCGAATAATGCAAATATAGACTGGGAAGAGGCATTTGAGTACCGACCTGGACAAAAGGTTGAGTTGAAAGCTCAGCCTGGAACCTTCGATACTATTGCCAGCTACGAAGCGATGATGGTGCCGCCTATTTGGTTAGTCAACGATCCGAAACCCCGATATGCCCATGAACTGCGACTAATTTCGCATCCAGTTATAGAAGTGACGTTCTCCCTGCTAAACCGCTTGCGAGGTTTAACAGGAGAGCGCGTCAATTCAAAAGAACCAACCGTAAGAATGCAGACCCTTACCCAGCAGATTGACACCCAGATAGCAAATCCAGACGACTACAAAGCCAGTCGCCGCTAAAATGGCGGGACGACGTCCCTGCCAACCACGAGTGATACGGGCGTGAAGGTATGCCGCAAACACGAGCCAAGTGATCAACGCCCAGGTTTCCTTGGGATCCCAACTCCAGTAGGAACCCCACGCTTCATTAGCCCAAACTGCACCAGCAATTATGCCAATCGTCAGCAGAGGAAATCCCAGTCCAATGATGCGATAGCTAATATTATCGAGCGTTTCAGCAAGACTGAGGCGCTGAGGTGAAAGGGGTTCGTGTGGGAGCGATTCATCAATCGCCATTATCGTTTGAGATGGCTGGGCTGTTACTAAGTCGAGAACGGCGGTCTTGCCATTGCCGTTGCTCTCAATCAAACGAGCCATTGCTGATTGCTCGGCGGTAGCTACTTGGGAAAGATCCACTAATTCTGTATGACGGTGCAAGCGGTAGCCGTTGTTGCGATAGCCACCAGTACCAACAGAACTGCCTCGGAGTTCAATATTCTGACCGCGAGTGACGACAAGGAATGCGATCGCCAGTAGTGCTCCCACCATCAAAGCCGCATAACTGAGCATCATCACGCTAACGTGCATCATCAGCCAATTGGACTTAAGCGCAGGTACTAAGGGTTCTGCCGATTGCATTGTTGACGGCAGTGTTAGGGCGGCAAAAGCGGTGATTCCCATAGTAACTGGCGCTGTAACAACCCCCACCAAGCGGCTCTTGCTCGTGTTCTCAGCAATCAGATGGATGGTGGTAATTCCCCAAGCCAGGAAAAACAGAGATTCATAAAGATTGCTCAAAGGGAAGTAGCCAGCTGCTAGCCATCTAGCTCCCAGTAAGGTAGCAATGAACAAGTTGGCGATCACCATCCCAGCTGTACCTAAAGCCGGTAGATATTGCAGCTGAGGAAAAGTCGCTCCGCTCCAATAAATCAGCATGGTGATGAATAGAATCGCAAACGAGGCATTATCCAGCCAGTTTTGGAGTACAACGAGATTCATATTAGTGTTCTCCCCAATCGTTTTCTCAAATATTGATTTAGATAATTTCGATCCTATCTGGTCTTGCGACTCCCCTGCGCCCCTGCTTCCTCGCTTTCTTGCTCCGCAGCCTTTTTGAGGGCGACAAAAATGTCATAGCGGATACTACGCTGATCGCTCACCGCAGCTGTTACCCCGATTGAGCGCATTGCCTCCACTAACATTTGTTGACCAGAGAAAAACTGAGGTAGGGGCAAGGCTTTGACCGTGGAATCCACATTCAAGAAAAACTGACCATTATTAGGATTTAGTTCAGAGGGTACTGTTTTTTGGAATTGCTCAGTACTAGCTAGTGTTGTGGCAGGCTTGGGGACAATCATATCAGAGACCGGTGCGCCCAGAGTCAAGAAGGCGACATTCCCATCCAACCAACCATGAGTGGCAGTCAAAGTTCCATAGGGAGCAATCCAGTTGACAACTGGTTGACCTTTCACTTCCGCCTTCTGTAGCTGGAACTGGTATTGACGGCTCATCACCTCATCCAGCTGCTGTAGGGATCTTTCAGCACGGGCGCGGACGCTCTTAGCGTCGGCGGAGCTATCTCTTGTCTCTACAAGTAAAACCAGGGAGAGTGCAAAATCCTTAGATTCACCTTGTTTTGAGTTAGCTGGAATCACAGATAACGAAAACTCCCCGCCCATCCAGCTCAGCAAATCCCGATCTAAATCCAGACCTGTGAGAGACTTAATACCCGTTCGCAGTTTCTCTGGTGGGACGGGTGCGAGCGGATTGGACTGCACCCCCTGAACGTAGTCCTGCCATAACTGCTGCAAATTGCCACCTGATATCATCGTCAACGTCTGGGCTGGGAGGCGGCTCTGCATCTTACCCGCCTTGTTTTCCACTACATGCACACGCTGACTATTTGGCTTTAACCAGGAAATGCTCTTAAATAGAATTCCCTCTGGGTTTAGGGTAATTGTCGTTGCCAAACCCTGATTATCCTGGAGTTGAGCCAGACCTTGGGGAGCAACTCTTCGCGATGGATTTGCAACAGCTTGTCTTGCAGCTGCCGGGACATTAACATACAATTGTGCGAAGCGCTCTTGAGCTTTGATTTTCCCCAGTGCCTCGGTGTAACCATCTGTTTTAGCTACAGAGGCTCCGCCCATGTAGGTGTCAATCGCTCTCTCCGTTGCTTTAGGATTATCGGTCACGACCAGGAATCGCTGATCCAGGACGGTTGCTGAGTAGTTTTGAGAGGGTAAGCCCTGTGTCTCTTTAATCTGTATTCCTTTATAGTTACGGTCAATCCACTTGCCCTGTTTGAGGGGCTTAGGTTTTTCTAATACCTGTAGTGCAGCTACTGGGTTTTCAATTGGCAGCACCATCACCACAGACTGTTGCTGAGCAGAAGCACTAGCTGCAGGATTCGGGATTGATTTCGTTGTTGGTGTATTCGTCTGTTGAGGCAGAAAAGCGATCGTTACTTCCTCCCCTACCCAAGGCTGGACATCTTGCTGGTAGTTGTAGCCATTGGCAGTGAGGAAGCGATCGCGCAACTGCGTCAGATTCTTCTCCAGTTCTGCTTGCGTTTTTGGTGTCCCAAATTTCCGCAATTGCTGCCATTGATCTGAATCGGTAGAGAGGGAGAGGGTCAATAAGGCATCTTGGGGAATGATATTAGCCCCCACCGGCATATCCCCAAACAACCCGTTTTGCTGGTTCAATATCCAGTATGTCGCTGCGCCACCACCAATCAGCAAGCCAGCAGCTCCCAAAGTCAACAGCAGGGAAGGTTTATTTTTCTTAGTCATTGATGGAGATTTGTTGGTCAGACAGGCTATGCAGTGCCATTGTCACTTTAGCAATGGATATCAGCCATCAGCATTTTCTCAGTCTGCTTCCCTGCTCAAGATCTGCTCTGTTTAACCGAAGCGTCCGCTCACATACTCCTGCGTTGCCTGCTGCTGGGGAGTTTGAAAAATTACCTCTGTCTTGTCGTACTCCACTAAGTAGCCCATGCGGCCTCCTTTTTCTGTCGGCTCGACGTTGAAAAAGGCTGTCATATCTGACACCCGTGATGCCTGTTGCATATTGTGGGTGACGATGATAATCGTGTATTGCTGTTTGAGTTCTTGAAGCAACTCCTCAATGCGGAGGGTAGAAATCGGGTCAAGGGCAGAGGCTGGTTCGTCCATTAGAATAACTTCTGGCTGAACCGCGATCGCCCGAGCAATACATAACCGTTGTTGTTGTCCACCCGACAGGGAGAGGCCACTTTGCCTGAGTTTGTCCTTAGTTTCATCCCACAGCGCCGCTTGCCGTAGCGATCGCTCAACCAACTCATCCATATCTCCCTTATAGCCATTAAGTCTGGCACCAAAGACGATATTGTCATAAATTGATTTCGGAAAGGGGTTTGGTCTTTGGAACACCATTCCAATCCGCCGCCGCACTTCTACTGGATCCACATCAGGGGCGTACAGGTCTTGATCGTAGTAATGAACCTTACCTTCCGCCCGAAATGTTTTGATTAAATCATTCAGACGGTTGTAACACCGCAGTAACGTACTTTTGCCACAACCCGATGGACCAATAAATGCGGTAATACGGTTTTTGAGAATATCAATGTTGATATCCCGCAGTGCTAAAAACTTGCCGTAGTAGACATTCAAGTTTTCCGTCCGGAAAACGGCTTCAGTTTGATTGGCGGTGCGAGTGTCAGAAAGCATAAAAAAGTTGACTCGATAGTTGGAAAAAATGAATGGGCTATTAAACTGCCCATTTGAGGTACTAATTTCTATCGCCAGAAGGATGCGCTGTTTCTCACTACTGTATTATCTTACAAACTTTTGTATCTATTCACACAAATTTAGTTAATTTTTTCAACACAAAGAGCGAAAAGCAGGTCGTACCCTGCGATTAATAAACTCTGCGAGCCGTAGCCAAACGGGAGATCATACTGGTAAGCAGAACCATTAACACCAGGATGAAGGCAGCCGCCCAAGCCAGTTCCTGCTGATTTTTAAACGGAACTGTGGAGAAGTTGTAGATCAACACAGCCAGGGAAGCCGTTGGTTCAAATAAATAACTATTCCAGTTGATCCCGAACTGCGTGAACAGGGCTGTAAATAGTAAAGGAGCTGTTTCACCAGCAGCACGAGCGATCGCCAGAGTCGTGCCTGTGATAATCGCCGGTAATGCCGCTGGTAACACCACCCGAGTCACCTTTTGAAATTCAGTCGCCCCCAGCCCCACGGCTGCTTGTCGTAGTTCTTGCGGAACCAGCTGTAGAGCTTCATCTGTGGTTCTGACAATAATTGGCAACATCAGAATGGAGAGGGCAAAACCCCCAGCCCAAGCCGAGTAATTCCGCACTGTTAGCACAATTGCCCCATAGGCAAACACACCCACAATGATTGAGGGAACCCCACTGAGAACATTAGTGGCAAACCGCGTTGCTTGAGCAATTGAACCAGAGCTAAACTCCGACAGATAAATCGCTGCCAGCACACCAAACGGAATGCTAATCAGCGCTCCAATCCCCACCATAATTAAGGTGCCAACAATGGCATTGCGAAAGCCACCTCCCTCGACCATTGGCGGCGGCGGCAACTCTGTGAACACACTGGGGCTGAGGCTGCTAATGCCCTGAGTAATGACATACAACAGAACTGCCAGCAAGGGCAATAGAGCAAGGGCGACACAGGCAAAGACTAATCCGGTCATTACTATGCCAAACAGCGTCCGGGGAGACGTAGGAGATCGCCGGAGACTGGGAACTGTTCTAGAAGCTTTTGGAGCCTGGGAGTCTAATGTCATAAAAAGAATTCAGTAGTGCTTTTCCCTTTTAGATTCTGGCTCTAAATCCGCTGCACCCTGAGCACCAGTAACTGCGCCAGGATATTGACAAGAAGCGTAATTCCAAACAGAATCAATGCTGCGTACATCAAAGCCGCGACTTGCAAACCGCTAGCCTCCGCAAACTGATTTGCTAGCAGGGAGGGAATTGTATTTCCTGGTGCCAGGATGGAGGGACTAATTCTGTTGGAATTGCCAATTACCATTGTCACAGCCATTGTTTCACCAATAGCGCGACCCAGTGCCAGCATCACTGCACCAACAATACCAGAGAAGGCAGCTGGTAGTAGCACCTTGAGAATCGTTTCCCAGCGAGTGGCACCCAGTCCCACTGCTGCCTGTCGTAAATCTGAGGGCAAGGAAATCAAAGCATCACGCGAGATGGCAGCGATCGTCGGCAGAATCATAATTGACAGTATCACACCTGCCGGAAACACCCCTGGACCAGATGGAGGTGTACTAAAAATAGGGAGCCAACCGAAATAAGCATTCAGTCCCTGTCCCAATTTTGTCAAGATGGGAATCAAAACATAAATTCCCCATAAGCCGTACACGACACTGGGAATCGCCGCTAAGAGTTCCACCAAGAAGACTAATGGCACCTGCATTTTTGGTGGCAAATAGTCTTCACTCAAGAATACCGACACCCCAAGCCCTACAGGCACAGCAATAAGTAGGGCGATCGCAGAGGTAACCACCGTCCCATAAACCATAGGCAGTACGCCGTACACCTGCTTAACTGGGTTCCAGGCGGTAGATACAAAAAAATTAACACCGAACGCCTGAATCGCCGGTAGCGCCTCAATAGCTACCTCGAACGCTATCCAAATCAAAACGCCAGCAATTGCCAGCGCAAATATACGTGTTATCCAAATAAAGCCTTTGTCTATTGTCCGCTCCAAACCTGAGCGCGGCTGGATTCGGGATTGTGTCTGTGTGACCGGTGAACTCATGATTACCTTTCAAGCATTTGTATAAGCCAAGCCGGTCAATAAGAGGCAGGGGGGACAATAAGTGGGAACGAAGCCCCACTGAACGGCGTAGACAGATCTGACCAAAACATACAAAATGAAAGTAAAGATAAGGTTAACACCAATATAATTTCTCTAGAAATTGACTGGATTAGGTGTAGGCTATTAATTGTTATGTTTCACGCTTGAGGCAGGAAACCTCTTCTGTGAACCACATCCTCAGGTGCAATTCTTTCACTTAGTGCAAGGAATTTATCTCCATACTAACCCTAACCTGTGTAGTATGGTAATTCTGTAGAAAACATTGCTAAAGCCAAACCAACACCCAACACTTTTGATGGTGGCTGATCTTAATCAACTACTATGGTCTCTGATAGGTTTACTCCTAACTATTGGTGGCACCTTCGTGGAAGCGTATTTCACCAGTTTACCCTGGGATTGGCATCAGTATGGAATTCAGAGTCTGTCTTTGGGTGTCACCTACCAAGTTGGCGCGGTGCTGCTAGTGGGCTGTTTGGGAGGTAGGAATGCCGGCGCAATCTCCCAAATCGCATACTTAGTTATCGGCTTAACTTTGTTTCCCATCTTTGCCCAAGGTGGTGGCATTGATTATCTCAAGCAGCCTCAATTTGGCTATTTATTGGGCTTTATTCCTGGAGCCTGGGTTTGTGGCTTCCTAGCATTTCAAGGCTCCCCAAAACTAGAGTCTCTCGCATTTAGTTGTACTTGTGGTCTACTGAGTATCCACCTGACTGGCTTAAGCTATCTAATTTTGACCCACGCTTTGAGCTGGGCAAATACACAGGCACTTTCACTAGTGCAAGCTGCCTTCAAGTATTCGCTTTATCCCATACCAGGACAACTCGCTGTCGTCTGTGCCGTCACGGTTTTAGCTTATTGCCTGCGACACTTAATGTTTTATTAGTTAAATGCGTTTGAAAAATCATCTTTTCTGGATGGTTGCCATCATCGGTTTAGTCTTAGATCAGCTAACCAAATATTGGGTGGTGCAAAACTTTAACCTGACAGAGACACAACCTCTGTTGCCGGGAGTTTTTCACCTCACCTATGTCACAAATACCGGTGCGGCTTTTAGTTTGTTAACTGGTAAGGTGGATTGGTTACGTTGGCTGTCTTTAGCAGTAAGTCTGGGCTTGATGGCACTGGCATGGTTTGGCCCGGTACTGAACACTTTTGAACAGATGGGGTATGGCTGGATCTTAGGAGGAGCGCTGGGAAATGGTATTGATCGATTTGTTGCCGGTAGTGTCGTGGATTTTCTGGACTTTCGGCTGATTCATTTTCCAGTGTTTAATCTGGCAGATGTGTTTATTAACATCGGCATTGTCTGCTTACTGATTGCCAACTTTCAGAAACCACCAGATTCGAGCCGCAGGGTGAGGTGACCTTTGAGGGATCAGCAGGGGGAGCAAGAAAGAAAGTAGGGTGAGCAATGCCCACCCTACTGAACTGGGAAAAAAATAATCCTACGTTAGGGTGTACCACTGGGACTTGTACCAGGTTCAGTGGTGCCAGGGGTGGGGGTGGTGCCACCAGGATTCACTGTGTCTGTTTCTGTTGGCGCGCCTGGAGGTGTGGTGGAACCAGCAGGCGGCTCTTCTGATGGAGTGATGCTCTCAGGAGTAGTGCCATCAGGAGCGGGTGTTTCTGTTGGAGTCATGCTCTCAGGGGTAGTGCTATCAGGAGCGGGTGTTTCTGTTGGAGTCGTGCCCTCCGGGATAGCGCCATCAGGAGCGGGTGTTTCTGTTGGAGTCATGCCCTCCGGGGTAGTGCCATCAGGAGCGGGTGTTTCTGTTGGAGTCATGCCCTCCGGGGTAGTACCATCAGGAGCGGGTGTTTCTGTTGGAGTCATGCCCTCCGGGGTAGTGGCAGGAGCCGACATGCCTGTTAAAGGTGTGCCTCCAGGGCAGCGGGAATTAAGCGGGAAACGCTTACATAAAATTTCTTTACCTTCCGATGAAAGCTCGATTTCTGGGGTTTCGCTACTTGATTCCGTGTTCGTACCGTCAGTGGGGACAGTTTGGGGCGTGTCGCTAGGGGAAGTTTCCCTGCCGTCGCTGGGATCCGTGCTGCCTTCAGGGGGAGTAGCTTCCGTGCCGTCGCTGGGATCCGTGCTGCCTTCAGGGGCGGTAGTTCCCGATCCGTCGCTAGGTTGGATGCTGCCGTCAGGGGCGGTAGTTCCCGATCCGTCGCTAGGTTGGATGCTGCCGTCAGGGGCGGGAGTTCCCAATCCGTCGCTGGGTTGCATGCTGCCGTCAGGGGCGGGAGTTCCCAATCCGTCGCTGGGTTGCATGCTGCCGTCAGGGGCGGGAGTTCCCAATCCGTCGCTGGGTT
>QQTW01000251.1_pt1 | contig 32779 bp, 32 predicted proteins | sample 1904831 | NCBI WGS metagenome assembly QQTW01 (sample SAMN09435610, study PRJNA476489) | Subsurface metagenome, whole genome shotgun sequencing project.
GACAGTGAGCCCAAAGCAAGGGGACATGGGGTTAAAGGTAAGGGTACCCCAGAGTCCATGGCTGGAGAAAAGCTGTTTATTGTTGAGGGCCAATGTGTCCTAAGAGAATGCTACTAGAGAGCTTGCTCAACTGACCGGAATATCGGTGTCTCACAGTACCCAATAACGTTTGGGACAACCCACGCAGTGGCAGGAGGCACAAGCTTTTAAATCGGTCGAGGCGTTAAGTGTCGATGGCGGAAAAGTTCGACTTGGCACCCCTAAAGGGCAAAAGAATCAGTAGCGCGACTATAAAGCCGTCACGCTACACGAGCAAGTTTGCGGCGCTTGGTTGAACAGATGGCAGCAGTGGTAACCGGTCTAGGCGAGGAAGGGGATGGTGTGTGGTCTTTTTGATATCCCGCATCACTCCCATGCAGCATCGCCGCGAAACTCTGGATTGGGAGCATCTGGTGAAACACCTTGATAAAGTCGGTGGCTCACCAAAGCGTTTACGGCGAGTCGAAACCGATTCATAACACGGTCGGATTGACCAGGCTCAACAAACTTTTGCCGGGTGGGATACACCGCACTATGAGAACTTTTTTACCTATTTGCACCATTGTCACAGGCCCGATTACCAAGCCTACCAACAGCAAGGCCTTGGCATCGGTTCTGGAGCCGTCGAATCGACCATTAAACAAATTGGCCTACAATTCTTCTAACTGTTCTTCAAGCTGAACAGTTAACTGCTCTAATTCTGGTAATTCGACTAATTCTTTCTCGGTTTCTTTAATCTTTATCGGGATAACTAATGGCTGAGGTCTTTCTAGCCAACAACTAGCTATAGGCAGAGTTTGTTCTAAGTCTTCCATAGGTCGCGAAATCACCATTACGGCGTTCAATTCCCCAATCCTTCTTGCTTCGTGCATTCCAGCTTCCACCGCCACTGCCACATCTGCCACTGAGCCGCGAATAATTGCCGTACACAAACCCGCACCAATAAATTCATGGGCCGACAGTTGCACATCTGCCGCTTTGAGCATAGCATCGGCTGCCCCTACCATTGCCGGAAAACCTCTAGTTTCAATTAGACCGATCGCCTGATTACTGAGACTGCTCCTTGTTTGTCTTTGAGTCAGTTGAGCTAAACGAGTACCAATCGGTAAAACTAATTCTAAATTTGGTAAAGGTCGAGCAATAACTAAACTAGATATTAATTGATCCAACTGCTGGGCAACTTCTGCGCCTACCTCTACAGCTAAACGGACATTAGAAATGCCGCCACGAACGATCGCCGTACAATGACCGCTACCAATCTTTTCGTAACCGACTAAAGTTACTTCTGAGGTTTTGAGCATTTCGTCAGCAACGCGCACGATCGCTGGAAAACTGCGAGTCGATACTAAACCTAGGGCTTTATCTCTAAAATCTTGCAAGTGTTGTTGATTATTTCCCTCCATTCTAAACCTCTTGGGTAAACTCCCTAACTACTATTAGGACTATTATCTAACGGGCGATTTAAAGCTTGCCTATGGGGTAACAAGGTCGATAATAATCGGTTAAGGCTATCTTCTCCATAAACTGGATTATTTGCCTTGGCTACAGGTTCCGGCGCTTGAGGTTCTGTAGTAACCTCGGCTACCTCTGCGGGGGCGCTGTTGACGCTTACAGGCTCGGCTAATTGACCGTTTGGAGGTTCTACAACTTCCGGGATAATTTCTGGTAATTGAGCCTCTATTGGGCGGCTAAAGTCACCTAATAGCGTCCCCGGCGCTACAACTTGCCCCGACTCTACGGAGCAGTTAAAAATTGTGGTCATTGAGCCAATGCAAGCATTAGTACCGATTTTACCTTTGCCCACGATCAAAACCCCCGTGCCAATATTGGCGCTTTCCCCTACTTCCAAAACTCCTTGATAGGCGTGCAAAACTGCGCCCATACCTATACAAGCCCCAGCACCAACGATAATTTGGCTTTCTGGGTCGGCTTGCAGGAGAACCCCTGGTGCGATCGCAGCGCCAGGGTGAATAGTCACATCGCCATTAACATAATATTCAGTATTGCTAATGGGCTGTAAGGGGGGGAACTTCATCAAAATACAGTCTCTGGAATTTAACAGCAATCAAGTTATCTGCTTTTTAAAGTAATGCGTCCTACTTGCTCGGTCGTTGAATTAACACTTCGCAAATGCGGCGTTTTGCTTTGGGGTCAATGCCAATTAGCCGCACGTAAGCGCCACTATGTTCGTCTATGGTCGATTCTAGAGCCACAATTACTTCCGCATCTCGCTGAGATTGAATTACGCCGCCACTTTGCCAGGAATTTATTTTATATCTGCGTTCGTCGGCGTATTCGGTGCTAACTTGGCAGCCTTGAGAGAGCAACTGGCTTACTTGCTGAACAATTTCGGTACTAAGCCGGGTGCTGGTAGCTGCGGAGCTACGGCTTGAACTACTGGCGGTAGCTGTGGATCGGCTAGTTGATGACGTAATATTATTGTTGCCATCGGGTCTTTGGATAATGGTTTCAGAAATCCGGCGCTTGGCTTTGGGGTCAATACCTACCATACGCACGTATTCGCCGCCATGATTTGCGATACATTCTTCTAATGCTGCGATCGCATCAGATTCGCCTTTGGCATCAATGGGGCTGCAACTATGCCACGAGCTAGTCTGAAAACGGCGCTTGTCGGCGTGTTCTGTCCCGATGCGGTAGCCTTGAGCTAACAGGTTGCGGACTTGCTCTACAGCTTCAGCAGGTAATACACTGCTACTAACTTTACTACTGTAGCTACTTGGCGTATAACTATTAGAGCGGCTAGGCGTATAACTACTACTATTATTGCTACCGAGGCGATCGCTTGGTCTTTGAATAATTGTTTCTAATATTCGCTTCTTGGCTTTGGTATCGATGCCAATTATCCTTACATATTCGCCGCCATGCTCTTCTAAGCAAGCGGAGATTTCGGCAAATACTTCAAAATCTCGACTTGATTGAATTGTGGCGCAGCTTTTCCAAGAACTTGTTTGAAATCTCCGCTCGTCGGCGTGTTCCATCCCAATACGATAGCCTTGAGCCAGCAAATCGCGCACCTGTTCCATTACTTCTCTATTTACACCCATTTCTTGATATTCCTGTTTGTTAATACTTTTTTGCGAATCTGTTGGACTCAAGGCGTAAGTTCTATTTAGTTCTTCCCTAATTGGCGTAATGCAATCAACATCATCAACACAGTGATAGCCCGCCCTTAAAGCTTCGTTTACCCCGGCGACATGATGAGCAAAATTTTTATCCGCTTCTTGGACGTTGGGAAGACGATTTGCTTGCTGCTGGGTGGTAATTATGCTGCCTGACGGGACATACTTACCTGGGGGAATTTCTACGTCTTGAATCAAGGCGTGCATCATGACGATACAGCCTTCACCAATACGAGAGTTAAATATTGTCGAGCGAAACCCAATAAAAGAATTGTTGCCAATGTAGGCGGGCCCGTGAATTAAGGTCATGTGAGTAATTGAAGTATTACTCCCAATCCAAACGGAGTAGGATTTGTTGTCGTCGCCCACAACTTGTCCTGTCTCTAAACCATTAATTACTACGCCATCTTGAATACTTGTACTTTTGCCGATGTAGAAAGGATTGCCTTGGTCAGCACGAATGCAAGTACCGGGGGCAATCATGACATTGCTGTCAATCCGTACATCCCCAATAATGTTTGAAAAAGAGTGAATGTAGGCACTCTTGTCAATTTTTGGTTCTGTGAGACTTTTTGACCAAGGGGTAGGGGGAGCGGCGGAACTACGCTTCGCCATAGGTATATTCTCCAAATTAAGAATTTAATGCTGCAATCAATTAGCGATATTCGTCTTTTTTGTTGTAAATAGAGAGATTGTCAACACTGACGGTATCAATAATCGCCACTACGGCGGCATCTACCGGACGCGATTCACTCCCTCTAACTTGACGGGCAGCACTTCCACGACTGAAAAGCACCCATTCATTTAGCCCTGCCCCTACGAAATCGGCTGCTACTTCATACTTGGGTAATAAGCGTCCCTCCTCATCTACAAGTTGCAGTAGGAGGAACTTTACACCGCTAAGACTCGGTTCTTTATAATTGCTAACTACCGTGCCACGAACTTTGGCAATTTGCATTTATGGTCTAGTGTAAGGGCCAGAATGGAGCGCTCTGCCACTGACACTATCGCGGAATTGTTCTACTTCTTCGGTGTAGCGGATAGGTAGCACGTATTCTAGGTTTTCATGAGGACGGGCGATGATGTGAGTAGATAATACTTGACCGCCGTTAACTCTTTTAACGTTGTCTACCCCAGCAGCTACGGAGGCTTGCACCTCAGAAACGTCTCCGCGAACGATTACGGTGACGCGACCGCTACCAATTTTTTCGTAACCTACTAAAGTGACTCGTGCTGCTTTAACCATAGCATCGGCAGCTTCAACAACGGCGGGAAACCCTAGAGTTTCGATCATTCCAACGGCAATTGCCATGAGTTTTAATCCTTAGATAATTTTTTTGTGATTTTGTGCTAGATGCGCCGATCTTTTCGCAAATCTCGGCTACTTTTATTTACATCCGAAATTGTTCTACTTCTTCGGTGTAACGAATCGGGAGAACATACTCTAGATTTTCGTGAGGACGAGCAATGACGTGAGTAGATAATACTTCTCCACCATTTACCCGTTTGACCGATTCAACTCCGGCGGCTATGGAAGCTTGCACCTCGGAAACGTCGCCCCGAATAATTACGGTGACGCGAGCGCTACCAATTTTTTCATAACCCACGAGCGTCACGCGGGCCGCTTTGACCATGGCATCTGCTGCTTCAACGATCGCAGGGAAGCCCTTAGTCTCAATCATTCCAACAGCTATTGACATTTAATTCTCCTATCAGTCTCAATTGTACGAGTCTTTGACGCTAATATTTCATGGCAATTTCCCACATGAGAATTTTCACGGGGGTAGCCATTATTTATTTATTTAGCCAAGCTCTTTAGGGTGCTGAACTTAAGAATAAAGTGACGACTGTTACTTTGACAATATAATTTTTAATGATAAGTATAAATACCACTTATTAAATTTACTTATTAAATTGGCGATCGCCAAGGGTAAAGAAAAGAAAGGTGATCGCGCAAATAGTCCATAAACTTAAAAAATCGTAAAATAAGTTTAGTAAAGGAATCCTGATAAATAAAGCTTATGGTTTCAGGAATTATTTTGCGGACTGAAAGCTCTAAGATGAATAAATAGCAGGCTTAAGACATAAATAACAGGATCTTTGACAAAATCTCAACTTATATATCTTCCTAAGTTCCCTGGAACTATGTTGGTGTTCTATAGGGATTAAATGTTACTTAAATATCAATGGTAATTTCGATGGCTCAGTTCCTCCTACAAGTGGGTTGGTGGATTCCTTGTTATGGCTTGCTTGGCGCTGTTTTGACCCTTCCCTGGTCGACAGGCATCATTCGTAGTACAGGGCCGCGACCTGCGGCTTACGTTAATTTATTGATGACAGTATTAGCGTTTGTGCATAGTACGCTGATTTTTCCTTTAACTTGGGATCACCAGCCGCTTAGATTAGTATTTCATTGGCTGCAAGTGGCTAATGTAGACTTGATATTGAGTGTAGATATCTCGTCGATAAACGTGGGCGCTTTGGAAGTGGTGACGGGGTTAAGTCTTTTGGCTCAACTTTTTGCCCTGGGATACATGGAAAGAGACTGGGCTTTGGGACGTTTCTTTGCGTTGATGGGATTTTTTGCTGGGGCGATGAGTGGTTTAGCTATTAGTAATTCTTTGCTTTTAACTTACATATTGCTAGAACTACTGACTTTATCAACTTATTTGTTGGTAGGGTTTTGGTATGCTCAACCCTTAGTTGTCACCGCCGCACGAGACGCATTTTTAACAAAGCGGGTGGGAGATATTTTACTGCTAATGGGGGTTGTGGCTTTAGGAACAATGGCAGGAAGCTTAGACTATCCCGACTTGTACGAGTGGGCAGAAAATGCCAATTTATCGCCTTTGACGGCAAACTTATTAGGATTATCTTTGATTGCTGGCTCTATCGGCAAATGCGCTCAATTTCCTTTGCATTTGTGGCTAGATGAAGCAATGGAAGGACCCAACCCTGCGTCAATTTTACGGAACTCTGTAGTGGTCGCTTGCGGAGCTTATGTATTAATTGACCTCCAGCCAATTTTCAATTTGTCACCGATCGCTTTAGCTACATTAGTAGTTATTGGTACGGTAACGTCGATTGGTGCTTCATTGGTAGCGATCGCTCAAATTGATATTAAACGTGCCTTATCGCACTCTACTAGCGCTTATTTAGGGCTAGTATTTATTGCCATTGGAGAGCAATGGACGGGGTTTGCATTGATGTTGTTATTTACTCATGCGATTTCCAAAGCCTTATTATTTATGAGTGTTGGCTCGGTAATTCAAACCACTACTAACCAAGATTTAACGGAAATGGGCGGCTTGTGGTCGCGGATGCCAGCCACAACCACAGCCTTTATAGTTGGGTCGGCAGGAATGGTTGGGCTGCTGCCTTTGGGGAGTTTCTGGGCGCTGCAACTAGGGGTAGATGACTTGTGGGTAGAACAACCTTGGTTAGTTGGCGTTTTGCTTGTAGTTAATGCTTTAACGGCTTTAAATTTGACTCGCTTATTTAGGCTGGTGTTTTTAGGATCGCCCCAACAAAAGACAAGGCGGACACCAGAAGTTGGTTGGACAATGGCTGTGCCGATGGTGTCGTTAATAATTGTCAATTTGTTAGTGCCGTTGATGTTGCAGCACTGGTCGTTATTACCGACGTGGGAATACGTTAATAAACCTTCAGTGGCGGCGCTGTTTTTGTCTAGCGTCATTGGCTGCACGATTGGCGGTACTGTATATCTGCATAAAGCGTGGTCGCGATCCTTGCAGTTGCCTTGGCGAGTGGTGCAAGACTTACTAGGGTACGACTTTTACATCGATAGGTTGTACCGCGTGAGTGTTGTTTTTGCTGTCAATCAAATCTCGCGGTTTAGCAATTGGTTTGACCGCTACGTTGTCGATGGAGCAGTTAACTTGGTAGGTTTAGCGTCTATTTTTAGCGGCGAAAGTTTAAAGTATAGCGTATCGGGACAGTCTCAAGGTTATATGCTGACAATCATTGTCGGTGTTGGTCTATTGGGTTTAGTTTTGACGCGATTTATGTGGGGATTCTAGAAAAACGATGCTCAGTGCTTTAATTTGGATACCGATATTAGGGGCAATTATTATTGGTCTATTGCCTAGAAAAGCCAACCCCAATAGCTTTAGACTTGGAGCGATAATTGCGATCGCGCTTTCTTTGGGCTGGACAATAGTTATTGTTACTCAATTTGATATTACTAACCCAAGTTTGCAACTTACTGAATCTCTACCCTGGGTAGACTCGATTGGACTGCGCTATCAATTGGGGGTAGATGGTTTATCTTTGCCTTTGCTGGCTTTAAATAGCTTGCTAACTTGGATTGCAATTTATAGCAGCGATAAATCTGTAAGTCGTCCTAGGTTTTATTACATTTTGCTGTTGCTGCTAAACACAGGCGTAGTTGGCGCTTTTTTGGCGGATAACTTGTTGCTGTTTTTCTTATTCTACGAGCTAGAATTAATCCCCTTATATTTACTTATTGCCATTTGGGGAGGGGAAAGACGCGCCTATGCAGCCACAAAATTTCTGATTTATACAGCTATTTCCGGCATCTTAATTCTGGCAGCATTTTTAGGATTAACTTGGCTGAGTGGTTCGACCAACTTTGATTATCAGCCTTTATTATCCCAAGCTTTACCTATTGGACAGCAACTAATACTTTTGGGGGCGATAATAATTGGCTTTGGGATTAAAATTCCTTTAGTTCCCTTCCATACCTGGCTACCCGATGCTCACGTTGAAGCCTCAACCCCCGTATCAGTGCTATTGGCGGGAGTTTTGCTGAAACTAGGTACTTATGGAATATTGCGGTTTGGGTTAGGGTTATTTCCCGAAGCTTGGACAGTTTTAGCGCCGATACTGGCGAATTGGGCGGTAGTTAGCGTACTTTATGGAGCATTTACAGCGATCGCCCAAACCGATATGAAAAAAATGGTAGCTTATAGCTCTATTGCTCATATGGGTTACGTGCTTCTAGCTGTGGCTAGTGCTACTTCTTTAAGCTTATTAGCCGCCGTTTTTCAAATGGTTAGTCACGGGCTAATCTCCGCGCTACTGTTCTTATTAGTGGGCGTAGTTTATCAAAAAACGGGCAGCCGCAACTTAGACACTTTGCGCGGTTTATTGAACCCCGAACGCGGTTTACCTTTAATTGGTAGCTTAATGGTATTGGGAGTGATGGCAAGTTCGGGTATACCGGGAATGGTAGGTTTTATCTCGGAATTTCTGGTATTTCGCGGTAGTTTTGCAATGTTTCCTACCCAAACATTGCTCTGTATGATTGGTACGGGTTTGACCGCCGTTTACTTTTTGCTGTTAGTTAACCGCGTCTTTTTTGGTCGTCTTTCTCTCCCGGCACTTAATTTGCCCCCGGTGAGTTGGTTTGACCGCACTCCAGCCATGATTTTAGCTGTAGCGATCGTTATATTTGGGTTACAACCTGCTTGGATGTTGCGTTGGAGTGAGGCTACCCTCTTGCAAAGGTTTGGGACGGAATCATCCGTCCCCAAACTTTCCGCCACCACAACTATGCCAATACCCGCAGCAATTGTTAGCCACAACACCGTTTTAGATGAGTATCAGCGATGATCGACATTACAAGTTCAAAATCTAGTCATCCCTTAGCAGCGTATATTGAGCGGCTAAAAACTGGGGAAGCTTTGCTAAAAGATAGTAAAGAAAATGTTTTAGATGTAGTCGGGATCTTGAAAAGCTACGGCATTGTGCTAGAAGCTTACTACAAAAATTTAATATACATTTCCGAGCATCAGTTTTTGGTAATTTTCCCCTTTTTTAAATACTTCAATGGCGATGTTTCCTTAAAAAAATTGCTGAAACATTGGTGGGGCGATCGCATTAATTACGAATACGCTGAATACTGCATGAAAGGTATGCTTTGGCATGGTGGCGGTGGTTTAGATAAGTATTTAGATTCGCCAGAATTTATGGCAAATAGTCAAGCGGCAATTAAGGCAAGATTTAAGCAAAATCCGTTGATGTTGGGATTAAATCAACTTTTCCCCGACTATCTCCCCGAACAAGTACGCCAACAGGTTTATTACAGCGCCCTAGGGCAGTTTTGGCGAGTAATGAGCGAGATGTTTTTGAACTTGAGCGACTTGTTTGATAAAGGTAAAATCCAGTCGATTCCCCAAGTTGTAGAGCATATCAAAAATGGCTTAGTTGCGGCGGCTAGTTTGCCGATTACTTATGCTGTTAAGTTGGATGGTTGCAGTTATGACATTATTCCCGCCGACGCTGGAATAACATTTTTAGCAGATACCGCCGTCCCTTATGTAGAAGCAATTTTCTTTCGGGGTACTCCTTTTTCGGGGACGGTTTCTTACAACGCTCAAGCGCATCAAATTTCGCCGGATTTGACTCGCTTTGATTATGGCGCTTTGTACGCCGATCCCTTGCCTATTGGCGGCTCGGGCATTCCGCCAACGTTGTTAATGCAAGATATGCGGCATTATCTCCCAGATTATATCCATGACCTTTACCGCGATCGCAGTCGTAGAGGAGAAGACGATTTACGGGTACAAATTTGTATCAGTTTCCAAAAATCAATGTTTTGCGTTACAACTGCCGCCATTTTGGGATTGATGCCTCACCCACTCGATAGCCAAGATCCGGCTGATCAAAAAGCTAACCAAGTTTATTTAGAAGGCTGGATGGATCGATTGATTACTTCTCAATTGCTGGAAGCCAATAGTCAATGATCAAAATTCTTGAGCGCTGCAACATTCACAAAAAAACAAGATGAAAAAGATAATTCAAGGTGTACATAGCTTTCAGACAAATTACTTAACAACTCACCGGGAGATGTTTGAGTTGCTCTCTCAAGGACAGCATCCGAGAGTATTATTTATTACTTGCTCTGATTCCCGAATTGACCCGAATTTGATTACCCAAAGCGAACCAGGAGAAATGTTTATTATCCGCAATGCTGGTAATATCATTCCGCCCTATGGTGCGGCTAATGGTGGGGAAGGCGCGGCGGTAGAATATGCTGTGCAAGCGTTGGGGATTAGAGAAATTATTGTTTGCGGTCACTCTCACTGTGGCGCGATGAAAGGATTACTAAAGCTGGATAAATTAGAGGAAGATATGCCCTTAGTTTATCAATGGCTCAAGCACACTGAAGCTACGCGCCGCACGGTTAAGGATAATTACCAGCACTACGAAGGCGAACAATTATTGCAGGTAACTATTGAGGAAAATGTGCTGACTCAAATAGAGAATTTGCGGACTTATCCATCAATTCGTTCCAAGCTGCATAAAGGTGAAATTGAACTTCATGGTTGGATGTACCACATTGAAACAGGGGAAATATTAGAGTATGACTCTGTTCGTCGTGAATATCTATCGCCTCAAAATCAGTTTTCGAGAGCTTCTTGGCTAACTGCGGAACAACAAGAGCGCATTTCTAAGGGTTCTAGCAATCTTAAGTAGGTTTTGGGACAATAACAAACTATCTTAAAAAAGTTAAAAACATGGAAGCACCAGAAAAAATTTACGCGATCGTCAAAACAATGTCAACGGAGCAAGTAAATGAAGTATTAGATTTTGTAGAGTTTCTTAAGCAAAAAACACAGTCTATAGTAGTCCCACTAGCTAGTAATATTCCTAAAGGAACTTTAACAGGACTGCGAGGAATTGCCGCTATAACCTCAACATCTCTGACTGACGAAGAAGTTGAAGAAGATTATACAAATTATTTACAGCAAAAGTATCAGTAGTGAAGGTTTTAATTGATACTAAATCGTTCTCGACTTAATTTTAAATAGGGAGCCTTTTGTAGAATCAGCATTAATGCTTTTTGAACTGATTGAAACAACAAAAATCCAAGGATTTATTGCAGCAACAACAATCACAAATATTTTTTACATCGTTAGGAAGGCTCAAGGAAGACAAAAAGCAATTGAAGCAATTACCAGGCTTTCAACCGGATTAGTAATTTGTTCGGTAGATCGTCACGTTGTTAAACGCGCTTTAGAATGTAATCTTAAAAATTTTGAAGATGGGGTACAACTCGCTTGTGCGGAAATAAATCAACTTAACGCGATCGTAACTCGTGATATTTCCGACTTTTCAGGCGTTGAGTTGTCAATACTATCAATCGCAGAACTTCAACAACTTATTAATTGCTGATTAAACTTATCAGCGCGATAGAGTCACAAGCTCTGCGAGCTTCGCATTTCCACTCTCTAGATGCGCGTTGTTGAAGATTGATGGGGATTGTACTTTGCCAAAGAGTTTGAGCAGTAGAATAGATTGTATTTAGTAAAGATGTACTATCATGGCTGAGATTACTGGAGAGGAGTTGTTGGCTCATTATGCTGCTGGGGAAAGAGACTTTAGTGGCATTAACTTGCGGGATGTTAAGTTGCAGTATGCCCGATTAAGCGGTATTAATCTCAGTAGAACCGTGTTAGAGAATGCTCGTTTGTACCGTATCGATCTCAGTGGGGCTGATTTGAGTGGTGCGCGCCTTGTTGATGCTCGTATCGAAGATGTTGACCTGAGTAGTGCCATTTTCAGTGGGGCTGACTTGGATGGTACTCAAATTTGGAATTCTTCTTTGGAAGGAGCTAACTTCGAGAATGCCATTTTGGTGAGTGCTGGAATGGAAAACTCTCGGCTCAACAAGGCTAATTTCAGAGGTGCCTACCTCTGTGAGACATTCTTTACGAGATGCATACTCCAAGATGCTATTGTCGATATCAATGAACTTCGTGGTTGTTATCTGACCCAAACCCGTTTGCCTGATGGAGAGATCGTTACTAACGTAATTGAGGATTGAACTGGTAGTTAAAGTAATGTCTACTTAGCGCGATCGCATCTCCACTCCATCAGCGCACACTATTAAAGATAACTTTAGCAGCGCGATCACACTCCATAACTCTAATAATTAAAATGTTGACTGCTTAATTCTGTCTCCCTTTTATCTATCGGTGTCACCGCTCCGCGCAAGTTTGTATAAGGTTGTCCCAATCCCGCCGTTAACGAATAACTAATGTTGAGTAACTTGAACCACAACGCCGGAAAACGAGGTTCAAGACTTGGCTGAAAACGGCGAACTAATTGAGGAAACCAACTAGCAAATATGGCACTAATTAAAGCGTGAATGCCAAAATTTAAGTAATTTCCCAGCCAGCGCCAAATGTCTTTCGCACCTGCCAATTCCCAAATCCAAGGCAGTAAAGCGGGGTTTTTAAAAGCTGCTTTAAGCGCCAATCGATTGAAGGTAAACCAACTAAATTTATCTTTAATAAAGTTATCGGCAACCTCTAAGGGTTCGTCGGCTAATAACCCAAAAAATGTATTAAGCATTGAGTTAATTCTTTGCGGTGGTAAGTGTTTTCCGGTAGGAACCATCATGCCTTTGGAAAATAGCCAGGTGACTGCAATATTACTTTGATAGGCGCGAATTTGATTTAAGTGCTTCGCGCTCAACAAGTCGTGCTGCAAAGCCGTATCTAAAAGCTCTGTCAAACGCCCTAAATTGCGGACTAATGAGCCAAACCCCGTAAATACTAAGGGAGACTGCAAGGAAGCCGCGTCGCCGATCGCAATTAACCTATCAAAAGCCACTGTGCGATCGCGGCTATCACTACTAAAATGCCCTGGAATATAACCAAATGTAGGTTTTTTCCACACTAATTTATCTAAATCGCAACGTCGATACTCTGGCAAAATTGTAAAAAAGTCTTCGTACATTTCCAGTAACGAGCCGGGATTTGTCTTATTTACCTGGTGGTAATGAAATAAGTAAATAGTTAAGTCTTCCCCCGCTCCGGGAAACAACTCCCAAATTAACTGTCTTCCCCGCGACGTATCGCCGTGACTGTTTAAAACATCTCCATAGTTGCTATCCCACACCCCAGGCTCAAAACCACTAGCAACTACCGCTCCTACAGTAGGACAAACGCTATCAAAAGCTCGTTTACCGTTCAATTGCCAGGCGATCGGAGAGGCGGTTCCCATCGCATCTACTAATAAACGTCCGTTTACTTTTCGTTCTGTAAAGTTTTTTAAGTTTTTGATTGTAATTGTTACAAGTGACTCATTAACATCTGCTTGGACAAATTCTGTTGAATCCCAAATGTCTCCACCGGACGCTTTAAGCTTTTCGCCGCATAATTGCAACAATTTTTCTGATTCCAAGCAAATATTTAATACTGTAGGAGTATGCAATACTGCTGATTTTAGGTTGCTGGGATTATTCCCATCAAAAAATTTATTAAATCCGTCAATATATTCTCTAGCAATAATACTTTCAGCTTCGGTGGAGGTTAGCAAACCTAAGTCAATCAAGCTTTGCAACTCCGAGCGCGAAATATTCCATTCTCGGTTCATTTTGCCAAAAGGTAGGCGTTCTAAGAGCAATACCCGATAGCCTAACTGTGCCATAACAGCCGCGTGAATTACTCCCAACGCACCGCCAATATAGATTAAATCGTATTCGGGCTTTTGTTCAATTTGTTCTTGATGAGAAAATAATACCTGCTTTGTCGGCTGCTCGTCTTTACAGACTCCTTCGCGCCATCTCTGTTCCCACCAGTAAACACGCTGAAGATCCTTTTCGCCATTGGGCATTTTTTGAAAATACTTCGCCGTCAAGGGGTAATGGGGTGCTAAAGCTTCAAAAATATTACTGTTATCTAAATTAATCGTCGGTGGTTCGGGGTATTGCTGGGGAAACTTGACATTTAGTTGATTTGTCAACTGAGTAAGTAGCTTTTGCTCGTTAGGGAAAACTTCTCCTAAGCGAAATACTTTTAAATAAGTCGTGCGTTGTACCGACCAAGTAAAAATTGAAAGTTCTTGAAGATTTTGGGGAATACTTGCGCTAAGGCTTGTAGTTTTAGCGTTCTGCAAGCGCACGCCTACGGGAGTCGTTAGCTTTTCGCAATTTAGGGGTAGCCAATCTTCATGCAACCACTGGCGGACGCAAGCGGTTTCGGGTGTAGGAATTTCTATATATAGGATTTCTTTCATTTGGCGATTTTAACTCTTAGTGAATTACTTAGAAAGGCAGAGTTGACAAACGGGCAGATTGCGCTACACTTCCCTTACAAGATAAATGAGAATTTGTTTAAAAAACTTTACATTTAAGTTAAGTTTATTAGAATATCCCCTTTTTAACGTTACGCCATGCCTTACCCAATTCCCGCTAGTCCTCAAGAATTTGTTGCCCTCCGTCAAAAACCCATTGATGAGGAAATGGTTGCAGCCGCGATCGCCGGGGTAATTAGAATTGTCAGCGCCAAGGGGCAATCTTTGGAACAATTAACCGCGCAGTTGTTAGCCGATGACAGTTTACTCGATATGCAGCAGCGTCAGTGGCTTAGTGATGTGGTAGCGAATGTTTGGGAAAGCTTTACTTAAAACAAATAGTGCGATCGCGTTTACTTCCGCTTTTACTTAAAGTTAGAATTGGCGGCTTATTATTAGCGGCTTTTGCTTTGTGGGTATTTGCCCAAATTGCCGAAGAAGTTTTAGAAGCAGAAAGCTATGCTTTTGATACCAGTATATTATTGACGATTAGAAGTTGGCACTCGCCGCTATTAGATATAGCGCTGCTGGGAATTACATTTATTGGCGACCCCTTAGTATTATCAATTATCTGTTTGATTTTAGGCGCTTGGTTATTACAACGCCAACAGAAGTCGGAAGCTACAACTTTAGTGATCGCAGCTACCGGAGCCATAGGACTAAATATACTACTCAAACAACTATTTAGCCGCGATCGCCCTGCATTATGGGATCGGATAGTAGATGTAGGTCAATACAGCTTTCCTAGCGGTCATGCAATGGTATCAATGGTAATTTACGGCTATATTGGCTATATCTTGGCAACTCGCTACCGTCGCCAGCAAGTAGAAATTATTAGTTTAACTATTTTATTAATTACAGCTATTGGTTTTAGTCGATTGTACTTAGGAGTGCATTGGCCAACGGATATCATTGCTGGGTATGCGGCGGGGTTAGTGTGGCTGATTGCGTGTATTTCTAGTTCAAGAATTTGGCATAGATACCGAGCAAAGTAGAATTATTTTGACAAAAAGTAATCGCGCAATGAGTATTTTTACTGATTTGTTTGCTAAAATGCCGAAATCTTGAAGTTAAGGTAGAGGCGTTGCAGTGCAACGCCTCTACCTTTTTTGATCAGCAATGATCAATTATTATCGTGTGGGCGCTGGACTTGCTGGTTGTGGCGGTGTGGGGCTTGCTTGCAACGCACGAAGACGGGGAGAAGCTAACAGTTTTTTGGTGTCGTTGAGTAAGCGAGTTCCCCACAAATTTAGTTTGAGAAACTCCAAGTCGCCATAACGACTATCTATTTTTAAAGCAGCTTCTCCCGCCGCTATGCCTTGCTGCTGTTGCCCTTGAGCGTAGAGAGCCACCGCTATAGCTAGTTGAGGCTCGGCAGCTTGCTTATCAATTTTTAGGGCATTTTGCCAAGATGCGATCGCGCCCTTAGTATCTCCTTGCTCGTACTTAATTAAACCAATGTTATTAATTGCCGGCCAAAACTTTTTATTTCCCGCCACTGCTTTATCGTATTGAGAAATTGCTTCAGGTAAACGATTGAGCTTGTAGTAAGAATTGCCCAAATCAAACAAAGCTTCGGGATCGTTGGGTTTAATAGCTAAACCTGCAAGGATGTTATCTACCGCCGCTTGGTACTTTTCTTGACCAAAATTTGCCGAACCCAAAGCAAACAAAATTGCTGGATTTTTGGGATCTAAAGTTTTTGCTTGTTGTAAAGGCGCGACAGCCTCAGCAAACTTATTTGTTTGCAAATATAAGCCACCTAACAACAGCCACGACTGGTAGCTTTTGGGGGCTAATTGCGTTGCTAACCTTGCTCGTGGTAAAGCTAGTTCGTATTGTTGAAACTGTGCCAACTGCGCGGCCTCTTGAGCCAAACTTAATCCTTGCTTTTCTAGTTCTGCACTATTAATTTGCACCGTATAGGGAACAAGCGCTTGACCTAGTGCGGGTAAACTTAATCCCCCTGAGCCAATAATAACCAGTAACGATAACCAATAATTCCGATTCGGCACAAAAACGCCTCAACCAACTTTAGATAAATATTTCGATTACAGGGATTATGACACTAAACCACACTGATTGGGCGTAACACTTCTACGGAGCCGAGCCAGAACTAATTGCTCTAGTCAAACTTGCCAAAGCGCGGTTGTAGTCTAAAATCGCTGTGACTCGATTACCTTCTGCTTGAGTTAAATCATTTTCGGCGCTGATGACATCGGTTTGAGTACCTACCCCAGCTTGAAAACGCAACCTTGCTAGGCGCAAAGCTTCTCTAGCTTGTTCCAAAGCAACAGAAGCTGTTTGAATATTCGCTAAATTTGATTGCAAATTGCTATAAGCTTCCTCAACTTCAAACCTTACTTGGTTGCGAGTATCAGCAAAATTTGTTTCAGAAATCGCAATATTTGCGGATTGCGCTCTAGCCCTAGCTCTAGCTGCACCGCCATCGTACAAATTCCAATTTACATTTGCACCAAGAGAATAATTATCGCCAAAGCTTCGATCATCATTAAAAGTATCGCTGATGCTGTAGTTACTACTAACTGCAACTCTAGGCTTTATACTCGCCAGCGCAATTCGACGATTTTGTTCGCTAATATTACGTTGTACTAACTGTTGTTGTAGTTCGGCGCGATTTTGAAAAGCTTGAATGATGCTGTCTTCTAAAGGCAAGTTCCAAACTCCGGCTATTTCTACGGGATCTGAAGCGATCGCGTTGGCTACTTGTGCTAAACTCAAACGATTTACCAGTTGGCGACGAGAAATTTGCTGTTGGCTTAAAGCATTAGTTAAATTTTGATTGGCATTGGCTAATTGTACTTGCGATCGTAAAACATCAAACCGAGTCCCCACCCCTGCTTGTTCTAGTGCCTGAGCGTCGCGCAAACTCGCTTCAGCATTGGTTACGGCTGCCCTATTAATGCGGACTTGTTCGTCGGCTTGTTGCAGGTCGTAGTAGTCATTAGATACCTCTAAGCGTAGTTGCTCTGTTAGGCGTTCTACGTCTAATTGGTCAAAGCGTAGTTGTTCTTCGGCGGCGCGGATACGAGCAGTTCTAGCGCCTGCTGTATAAACGTTATAACTTAGTTGTACAGTGCCACTTAATCCTATAGAACTGCCTCCACTATTAATATTACTGCTGCTAATATTACTGCTACTACTGTCTCCACTACTGCTACTTTGGTTGACTGATTGATTTAGTTGATTGTTGGTACTCTCAACTGAACCATTGACATCGTTAGACGTGTTAGTAACACTACTATTAGGATTACTGCTACTTTGATTGACCGATTGATTTAGTTGATTGTTGGTACTCCCAACTGAACCATTGACATCGTTAAATACATTACTTCCCCTGCTATTTAACCCCCCTTGGATACTTAAAGTTGGATACTCCTCTGCTTGAGCTTCTCTAACGTTGGCGCGACTACGCTCTAAAGTTAGCAAAGCAACTTGCAATTGCCGATTATTGCGCCGTGCTAATTCCAATGCTTGTTGCAAGCTGATTCCTTCTGCTGCTTCAAGGCGTACTTCTTCCGGCTTAGTGGGAAATTGTAACGGATTTGGGCTGGGGTTAAGCTTGCTAGGTGCGGGGAGACTTTGAGGCAAAACCTCAGTAATGGCTGGACTTTGCGATCGCAGATTTTGGATCAAAACCTCATTTTTAGTTGGGGAACTTTGGTTTTGCGATCGCAGATTTTGGATCAAAACCTCAGTATTATCTGAACTTGGCAGCGTTTGGGCTATCTTTGATGCCCTCACTTGTCTAATTTTTTGCCCAGAATTGCCCACCTTCAGCTTAATAGTTTGAGACGTGCTAGAAATTCCTTCCACCCCACCCGCCGATACTTGATTAGCCTCAACAGACTGATTTATCAACACCACTATGGTACTAGCTAGGTAAAAGCTATTAAATATTTGTCTCACCACTTCTCCTCACCTCAAAATCTTCTACGTCACAAACTGCTTTAAATACTGATTATCGCGCTAATGGATTTATATAAAGTGAAACGCGCTCTCAACGAGTGTGTCTCAATTACTTTATAGGCATTATTAGCTTTGCGTAAAGAGATAAACCTTAATTAAGGTTCGTATACTAAGTAACATCGTATACTTATTCAGTGAATCTGCAATCAGTTAACAAAAACTTCGATATTTTGTTAACATTTCCACTAAATCGTTACAAAAACAAAAAGCAATTACTTAAATCTAGCAATTGCCAACTTTTATAAATTCAATGGTCGGTCATATTTGCCCTGTAAACTACTTCAAACCTCCAGAACGAATAATACTAAAAACTAACCATAACCCCAACAAACTAGCCGCCGCAAATAGTACGCTACTGGGTAAAGACAAATCAGTTGTTTGCGCTTTACTAGAAATAATTGCGGCTCCCATAATTAAGGAGCCTACCAAAACACTAAAAGAGAGGCGATTTGCAGAATCATCTACACTACGACGCAGCCCATCAAGTCCGCGCAAAGATACATTCCATTGCAAAGTCTCGGAAGTTACCCGATCTAATAATAATTCAATGTGTCGCGGTGATTGGAGAGACAAACTTTTAACGTCTAGGGCTGTTCTTAACAACGATTGGAGGGGATTTGCACCTAATAATTGTCTCCTAAATAAGTCAGTAATTAACGGTTTAATCTCATCTAACAAATTAACTTCAGGATTGAATTTACGAGTAACTCCTTCTAAATTGGCTAGGGTTTTAGCGTACAAACCCAAATTACCAGGCAAGCGAATTTTGTTATTACGAGCAATTTGTAAAACTTCGTAAAATATCTGACTAAAATTGATTTGCGAAAGACTTAAATTATAGTATTTTCGTAGCATTCGGTCGTAGTCATTCTCCAACCGCGACAAGATTACAGGTTGAGCAGAATCTGCCAACTGCAACGTTAGCTGGCTGCATCTTTGAGCATCTAGATCGACGATCGCCAATAGCATTTCTGTTAAAATCTGCTGAGTGCGCGGATCTAACCTACCTACCATGCCGCAGTCTAATAAAGCTACGCGCCCATCTTTGAGATAAAATAAGTTGCCGGGGTGGGGGTCAGCGTGGAAAAAGCCGTCGATATATACCTGCTGAAAAAAGCAACGAAATAGTAAAGAAGTAATTTCTCCCCGTTCAAGTTTAGAGTCTAAGCCATCGCGATCGCTATTTAACGTAGCCGATAGTAAGGGGCCGCCATCTAACCACTCCATTACCATAATTTTTTCGGTAGTCAGATCCCAGAAAATCTCTGCTACAACCAAGCGTTTAGAGTCAAACCAGCGACTATCTGCTAAGTTTTGCCGCAATTGGTCTGTAAAACTAGCTTCGCGTTTAAAATCTAACTCAGCTTGCAACGCTGTCGTAAACTCCTCAGCCAGAGAATCTACTTCATAAGTTTGTCCAAACTCTGTACGAGCAACTAAATCGGCAATCCCACGGATCAAAGAAATATCTTGAGCAATAGTAAGATCGATCCCAGGGCGCTGCACTTTTACTGCCACTTCCCGCCCATCTGTCAAAGTGGCGCGATGAGTTTGAGCAATCGAACCCGCCGCTACTGGAATAGCGCTAAAACTAGAAAAAGTTTCATCCATTGGACGACTTAATTGTTGCCGTAATAGAACTTCAATATCTGCCCAAGGTACGGCGGGGACTTCATCTTGAAGCGTTGACAGTTCCTCAATGTAAGCAGAGGGCAATAAGTCGGGGCGCGTACTTAATAGTTGACCCAGCTTGACATAAACAGGGCCCAAATCTACCAAAATGTTCCGCAATACGGCGGGGGTCGGCAACTGGGGTTCGTCGGCTTTGCCGCCCGTTAAGATGCGGCGCATATAGTCCCAGCCATTGCGGAGGACAACTTCAATAATTTCGCGTTGACGGGAAGTAGTTTGAGTTAAAAACACAAGTTAAGTTAAATAAGGGGAAACAATTTTTCTTTAGTATTGCGCTGTATTTGCCTAAGTTTCCACGTTTTCTACTTTATCCGTGTAATTTATATCTTTAGAGTTGTTTACTTCAAAATTAGTAATTGCTATTCTGTTGCGGGGTGCAGTAATTTCGTTTAGCAAGCGTTTTGCTTGAAAAACTATCAATTTTTTACTCTAAAAATACCCAAATGAAAAGTAACTTCGGCAAAGCATTCATCACACTAACATTTTTTACTGCAATTGGATTGACTACTCTACCTGCCCAAGCAGCTTTACTGGTAAGTAGCGGTGGTGACAACTCTATTAAACAGTACGACGATGTAACAGGGCAATACATCCGCGATTTTGTTACTTCAAGTAGCGGTGGGCTGTCTGATCCTCAAGGATTGGCTTTAGGTTCAAATGGCAACCTCTTTGTTAGCAGCCGAGGCACTATATAGTGTTAAGGAGTACAACGGAACAACAGGCGATTATATTGGCGATTTTGTGTCTGCCGATGATGGCTTACGCTCTCCCATAGGCTTGAGCTTTGCAGAAGATGGTAGCTTATTTGTGGGTAGCAGCTTTGTTCCTGGCGCTAATATAGGAGATGTAGAAAGAAGCGGCATTTTACAATACGACGGTACTACAGGGGAATTGCTCAATGGCATTCCTACTGGTGCATTAGGTCCAAGACCTATCGACGTAGCTGCGGGTGGATCAGACAATAATATATTTTTTAGTCAATCTCGCCGTGGTTTTACTCCTGGTATTATTCGAGAGTACGATCCAACAACAGATAGTTTCACTGGCTTAGAAGTCGGCCCTGCTGGTTTAAGTAGCCTACCGTTTGAACCACAAGGTCTTGCCTTAGATGGCAGTAACCTCTTTTTCACTAACCGTAGAGAAGTTGGTTTAATCGATCTAGCAAATGATACAACCAATTTCTTTTTTGTCGAGGTAAGTAGCGGCGGTTTAGACTCTGCAATCGGCTTGATTGTTGGAGGGGATGGCAATCTCTACGTTAGTAACTCTAATACTAACAGTATCAAAAGGTACGATGGTGCTACCGGAGATTTCTTAGGCGATTTTGTCACTTCAAGTAGCGGTGGTTTATCTCGCCCTACTTACCTCACTTCCGCCAATGTCCCTGTTCCTGAGCCTTCTTCTGTATTAGGCGTAGTAGCCCTCGGTAGTTTATTTATAGGTGGTACTTTACAGCGCCGGATGTACAACAGTAAGAGATAGCTACTAGGCTAAAGTGAATTTTACTTACTTGAGGGATGCTAATCTGTGGCATCCCTTTTGATTAGCATCTAAATAGCTATCAACTCTTGTCTAATTATCTCTACAACCGAAGGGCATTAAGTTAAGGGAAATCAATCGTCAAGAGTTTACTATTTAGAGATTTACAATAAATCTTTAAGTTTTGGGTTGTTTTGAAGCATTTTTAGAACTTGCTTAATTTCTTGGGTGCGGTCTTTTTTGACAATTAAAGTTACATTGCGATCGCGCACAACTACAACATCTTCTAAACCAATTGTAACTATGACTTCATTTTCATCGGTGGCGTAAAGCAACGATCCTGTAGTATCTAGTCCCACATGATGAGCTAGTTCTACATTGGGTGCATCGGTTTTTAGTAACCTTTCAATGGCATTCCAATCGCCCAAATCGTCCCAAGCAAAGTCTACAGGCAATACATAGGCTAGTTTGGTTTTTTCCATCAAGGCGTAGTCAATACTAATTTTAGGCAGATTTGCATAAGCCGCTACTCCTTGGGCGGCTAGGGGTTGGATAATTTCGGGGGCGTAGGTATATAATTCATTGATAACTACCCCTGCTTTGAAAATAAACATCCCACTATTCCAGCTAAAGCGCCCAGTGGCGATAAATGATTCGGCGGTTTGGCGATCAGGTTTTTCAGTAAAACGATTGACGCGGTAAACAGGTAAACCGCCAAAAGTCGCGGTTTGTTCTCCTTGCTCAATATAACCGTAGCCTGTAGAGGGGTAAGTTGGCTTTACACCCAAAGTTGCGATCGCATTTTCGGTTGCAGCTAATTCTACTGCCGAGCGTAAAGTATGCTGAAAACTAACAGGATCTTCAATCCAAGGATCGGCTGGAAAAAAGCCCACGATTGCATCTTCTCCGTAGCGCTTGGCAATTTCTAAAGTCGTCCAAGCAACGGCGGGGGCGGTGTCTTTACCTTCAGGTTCGGCGAGGATATTTTCTAGAGGTAATTGTGGTAGCTGCTCTTTGACTCCCTCAGCTAAGGCAACAGAAGTGACGACTAGCAACCTATCCCATCCTCCAGAAAGGGGTAGCAAGCGCTCGGCGGTGGCTTGAAGTAAGCTTTTGCCGCTACCGTCCAAACTTAAAAATTGCTTGGGGCGATGCGTGCGACTGAGGGGCCAAAAACGTTCGCCTTTACCACCAGCTAAAATTACCGGAATCATAGAGCTAGTCATAGTTAATTTATTGCCACGATTTGCAAGGATAGTTTACTTTAACAATGGCAATATTAACAGCTTGCATTACTATACCTGTAGTGCGATCGCTTTTGGGGAGAATAGTTGTGGTTAAGGGAGTCCAAAGAACCTCTAGTTCGTCTGTCCGTCGCCAATTGGTCAAACACAGTTTGGGGTTGCGTTATCGATTGTTGCTAACTTGGCGCAAAAATCCCTTGCTATCTTGGACTTGTTTAATAACCTTTTTCGTGTTGCTAGGAGGTAATGCAGCGCTACTTACCCCAATATGGAGCGATCGCGCGCCTTTAAGTCAAGAGCAACAATTGGCAGAATTATTAAGCAAACAGGGCAATAAATCCGTACCTTTTTCCAATCAATACCAAATATCTAGACCCGTAAATATTCTAGTTTTGGGGATCGATCCTGTAGGAGAAAGCAAAGACGATATTTCTAAGTCAGCTATGACAGCAAATAGCGACACAATCTTATTGCTGCGGATAAATCCCACCTCTCAGCTAATTAAAGTTTTATCAATTCCTCGCTCTAGCATGGTAGTTTTACCAGAAGTTGGCTTAGGACAAATATCGCTGGCAAATGCTAATAGTGTAGCCACAGCAACGCGGGTAGTAAGTAAAAGTTTAAATAATGTACCCATTGACCGCTACTTGCGCCTCCGCCCGGAAGGACTGGGAGAATTAGTTAATGCTTTAGGCGGAGTAGAAGTATTTGTTCCTCAACCAATGTCTTACCAAGATGTTAGCCAAAAGTTAACTATCGATCTCGAAAAAGGTTGGCAAACTTTAACTGGTGATGAAGCTCAACAATTTGCTCGATTTCAAGACAAAGAAAACGGCGATTTGGGACGGGTGCAAAGGCAGCAATTGCTAATTAAAGCTTTAAAAAATCGGCTGACAAATCCGGCAATTATGGTGCGTTTACCGCAAATTGTTAGCGTCGTCCAAAATTATGTCGATACTAACCTCAGCCCGGAGGAAATGCTAACTCTTGCCAATTTTGGGGCTAAGTTAGATGCTCAAAATCTACAAATGGTAATGTTACCAGGCTTTCTTAGTTCGCTTAGTTTAGATCCTAGTAGTTATTGGCTTGATCCCTCCAGTCAAGATCGAGTAATGAGCGAGTATTTTGGGGCAAAAGTTCTGAGTACTCCCAAAGCGCGATCGCTCTCTACAATGAAAATTGCTGTACAAAATGCTTCTGGTAAACCTAGTTTAAGCCGTCGGGTGGTAAGTTCGCTCAAAGCTCAAGGCTTAGAAAATGTTTATGTAAGTTCCGATTGGTCAGACCAATTAGCGCAAACAGAAATTGTCGTGCAGCGCGGTGACTTGACTTCAGCTACCGAGCTACAAAAAGTTTTGGGCTTAGGTAAGGTAGAAGTAGCCGCAACGGGGGATCTTGATTCTTATTTAACTTTGCGTTTAGGTAAAGATTGGCAAGAGTAGTATAGTTTTAACTCAAATGCGAATTCTTATATTGTCTGGAGATGCTTTTAAATTCCCTATTTTAAAAAAAGCTTTGTTACGTTTGCTCAGTCTAATTTTAATCGTAAGTCTTGCTTGTTTATGGGTAATAATAGCTGCAAAACCAGCGTTAGCCCAAGATAATACGATTAATTACAACAACACTAATTTACAAAATCGCGATTTTTCCCACACTAATTTAGTTGGTGGGGTGTTTGTCGCCGCCGAGATGCGGGGGGCAAATTTCCAAGGTGCAGATTTGACTAATGCAATTATGACTAAAGGTGTTTTACTAGGAGCAAACCTAGAAGGGGCTAACCTTTCGGGTGCATTAGTAGATATTGTAACCTTCGATAATGCCAACTTGAAAAATGCCATTTTTACTGACGCAACCTTAACTCGTTCGCGGTTTTTTGACGCGGATATTACGGGCGCAGATTTTAGCAATGCGTTGATCGATAGATACCAAGTAAGTTTGTTATGCGATCGCGCGACAGGTACAAACCCAATCACGAAGATAGCAACGAGGGAGAGCCTAGGCTGCAAATAAGGGCGTTGCTAATTAGATCATGATTGTAGAGACGTTGTATTGCAACGTCTCTACATTGGTCTTTTACTTACCCGAACGACTGCGTTCTAGCAATTGACGCGCATCAGCACCGGGGTTATAATTCTCAAAACCCGCACTACTGCGCTCAGAATCATCAAGAATTTGGGGAGTGAGCAAGACAATTACTTCTTGGCGTTGATTTTGTCTATTGGTGCTTCTAAATAATGCACCTAATAAAGGAATGTCACCCAAAATTGGCACTTTAGAAACTGTCGTGCGATCGCTATCTTGAATAATTCCTGATAAGATCAAAGTCTGATTATCCCGCAGACGAATTAAACCAGATGAAAGGGTTCTCTTACTGAGGAAAGCGATTAGATTGCCATTACCAAGATCCCTCTGTTCAGCAACAGACGAGACAGAAGGTGCAACAGATAAAGAAATAAAACCATTGTCATCAATCCGCTCAATTCTAATGCCAACAGTCAAACCAGCCTCCTTAGTAGTGACTCTCTCAACAGGAATTGCATTGCCTCCTGCATTAGCAGTAACAAATTGCACCTCAATACCAGCAGGCACTTCCTGGGTTAAATTAACCTCAGCAGTTTGTCCTTCTTGAACTGTGAGAGTTGGGTCAGTCAAAATCTTTGCAGTACCGCTAACGACTTGAGCTTGTAAGCTGGAAATAAACTCATTCGTCGAACGAGGTGCATCTCCTCCAATATTTATAGTTGCCGAGCCAGCATTACTTGTAAAAAAGTTATCTCCAATGCCAAAAGAAAAGCTAGTATTGAAGTTTTCTGTAGCCAAAAGATTTACGTCTACGATTTTGACGTTGATTGCTACTTGACGGCGACGGGAATCAAGTTGAACTAATTGAGAAGTCGCCACATCAATTTGCTTGGGTGTGCCAATCAACGTTACCGAATTCGTCCTCTGGTCTCCTAGTGCCTGCAACCCTCTTAGTAGTGGCGTAGAGTCTTGAAATTCTATGCGTTGCAGTTCAATTCTTGTTTCTGTGCTGGTTTGGGTTTGAGTGGCGGGAGCTACTGAACCTCCAACGGGTACAGCATTAACGCTAGTAATCGTTCTTTCTCTACTCACGGCACTTTCTGCTCCCATCCCGACCAAAAAGTTTAATGCTACGTCTACTGTTACTTGATTGAGCCTAAGACTGCGTACTACTAAGTCGCGGGCTTGGTTGGGCAGTCTTGTACCTACAAAAATCGTTCGTCCGTCGCGGTTTGCTTGCAATCCACTTAAGCGTAAAACGTAGTTAAAAACGTCTTGCACCGATTCATTTTCAATATCTAAAGAAATTCTTGGCCCTTCACCCCCGGCGGCAGCAGGATCGTTAGGCTGGTTCGGCTGTCCTGTAGGTGTGGCGGCACTAAAAGCAAGGTTTAGTCCGGCGGCACGGGCTAGTAAGGCGAGAACTTCTCTAACTGGGGCTTCTCTTAATACCAAACGTGGGACGCGCTCTTGCGTGCCTAGATCGATTTGGGCGGCAGAAGAATCAGTGTTGGAAATGGCAATATCTCCTACGGGCGGGGCGACGGCTCTGGGTAATGTTGGTGCAACGGCTCCGCCAGTCGTCACTCCATCAATCGTGACGTTAGGGTTGGGAACCATTACACCTCCAGGGGTTTGCGCTGTGGTGTTCGGGGTTGGAGAGGGTCTGGCTCCCACAGAGGCGTTGCTGGATGCTGCGGGGGTCAAACTTAGTGTAAATCCTTTATTGTTGCGATCGCTAATTTGACCGTTGGGGGCGCTGTTGCTGCCTGTAACCACAATCCGAATACTATTTGCGTCTAGCCGATTAATTATGACCGAAGCTACTCCTGGAGCAGGGTTAACTTGACGAAACGTGTCCCCTTGAGGTAGTTGTAATTGCGTATTGATAATGTCAGCAACAAAACTATTTCCTCGCTTACTTGTAAAAACCTGCGGACGCTTGCCTGTAGAGGTTTCTAAGACTAAATTCAAGCCACTACTTGTTGGATTTAGCTGGACGCTGATTACTTTTGCTACTTGAGCAAATCCCGGATGGGCAGCCATCAATACTACTGTTGCTCCTGCAACTATTACACCACTATTAATCCAAGGGTTTCTCACGTCTTCACACTTCACTATTTATAAATATAGATATTTACTTGAAAATCGAACTAAGAATACTAAAATCAGTTATTTCTTTAGATTTAATTCCTCAAATTGTACTGATTTGTCTAGGTTACAGGTAAATAGTTAAAGGTCACTATACTACCTTTTGTTAAAGTTTTTTTGTGTTTTTCATCTATTAAACTTACCCAAAAACTTATCTCTATTTCCCGTGAATATACAAGCGAGAATTTACGGATAACTTCATTTAATCTTTATTTTAAAATTTGTCTTTGCTAAGTAATTACACGCACCTATTAGTTTGGATAATTTTAGAACTAGGCAAAAATGCTAGATCAAGAAATATTAAACCGAACTATTACTAAAACATAGTTCTGTGTTGATTCGTACGGCATTTACTGTTTAGGAGCGGCGGCGGCGGCGGCGGCAGCAGCAGCTTCTTCGGGAGTAGCAGGAATTAGTGCTTGCAGTTTGAACGCTGTATTGATTGAAGCTGGAGGTAAGCGCCCCGTAGTAGGATCGACCGGATCTTGCTGCAAAGTTGAAGTGTACTCATTAACAATCAACAATGGTTGCAGGCGCTCCATGTTGCGAAATATTGACTGGGTTTGTTCGTAACTTCCAGTCAGGGAAATATTAATTATGCGGCGTTTTAATTTGCCGTTTACCTCTGAGCCAAAAGAACCATCGTTGATTATTTCGGCGGATTGATTTACTGGTTCAAATTTTTGTAGTTTAGCAATCCCACCAGTAGTTGAATTACCCGAATCAACTAGGCGGTTGATGTCTAGCAATAAAGTATCCAAGGTTTTTTCGTTAGCAAATAAGGATAAAATTTCTGTTTGATCTTTTTTTGCTGTGTCTAAATCATTTTTTAGTTCTTTGCCTTGCTTAATATTGGCTTGTTTTTGAGTAACTTGCGACTGTTTGAGATCGCGATCTGTCCTTAATTCTCCGTATTTTTGCCATAGGGGCGTGACATAGCTATTAGCCAAGTAAGCAGCTAAGGCGAGTAGAGCTACAGCGATTAAAATGCCGCTAACTTGTGGTGTTAGTTTGATGCCAAACAAAGAGGGGGCGTTATCTGCCGAGCCTTGTAATTCTTGCCCTTCGCCGACCGTAATAAAATCATCGCTAAACGTCATTATTGAATAAGTCCTTTTTGTTGCAGTGTCCGAATTCGCGTTACTAGACCTAAAGTACCTTTGCGTTCTAACTCTCTCAATAGCTCAGTTGCACCAGCATCGCTAAAAGTTGATTGAATTGTATAACTTACAACTTGGGGCAACCTACCGCCTCCCCTAGCGCTTGATTGGACGGGGTTTTCCACCAACGTAGCGGTAATTATTCTGGTTTCGGCACTTTGAAGGAAAGAAGATTGCTTGAGAGTCAAAATTAAATCATTTACATCATTGAAGGAGCGCGCTAGCCCAGAAATCTCTACCCCACTAACAGGAATCGGAGTCGCCGGGGCAATGGGGACTCCGGGTGTAGCGGCTGGGGTGGGGGCGGGTGTAGCGGCGGGTGTAGCGGCTGGGGTGGCTGCTACCACCGTTTGTGTGGGGACAATTTGCTTAATACTTTGAATTTGGACGGCATTAGCGGGAATGCGATCGCGAATATCCTGCAAAATAGCTGACCAAGGTCTAATCTGGTTAAATACCGTAGCTAAGGCTCTATTTTGCCCCTTGATTTGCTCTAGGTCTGTTTTAATCCGTTGAATTTCTTGTTCTTGAATACCCAATGCGCTCAGGGTTTGGTCTAACTGAGCTACTTCTGATGTTAACTTTGAATTTTGGGCTGACAAAATTACCAGCCCCGCTCCTACCAAGGCACAAGACGCTAATCCTACACCCAACCCTATATAAATGGGGGTCATGTCTCCAGAAAGGCGAGGAGCGCTAAAGTTTCTGGCAACAGTATCTGCCTTTACTGGCTTGCGACTTTTAACAAAATTTACATCAAGACTATACATCACCCCACGCCTCTCTAAGTCCTAATCCAAGTACAATTCCTAATCCTGGTCTTTGAGCTTTGGTAAATTGCTCTTCATTTACTTCTAGGGACAAAGCAGACACTGGATCTATCTGCACTGTTGGAAGGTTTAACTTTTGGCGAAAAAACTCCTCTAGGTTGTTAATTCCGCCTCCGGGTCCTGCTAATAAAATTTGCGTAATTTCCAAGTTGCTATTTTGATTAAGATAAAAATCGAGAGAGCGGCGTAATTCATCCGTTAATTCTCCAAGAACTCTTAGTAATGATGCTATACCTGGATTAGTTGATGTAACTGAATCCTCAAAGTCATCGCCTTGGCTAGAAGGAATAGAAATCGTTTGTAGCATCCGCGTGTCTCTAGTTGCGGGCAACTTTGTTGCTCTTAATAATGCCGCTTGTAACTGGTAAGTTCCAATTGGCACAGTGCGCGAAAACTGCGGTACTCCATCAACGATAATGGCAATTTCTGTATTGTCAAACTCAATATCCACTAATACGGCGGCTTCTTGAGGGGCAAATTGCCGCAGTTGTTCGCGGATAGTCCGAATTAAGGAAAAACTATTAATTTCTAGTACGTCTACTTCCAAACCTGCTTGGGCAAAAGTATCCATGTAAGCATCTGTAATCTCTTTGCGTGTGGCAACTAGCAGCACTTGGACTTTTTCAATGCCATCTTCATCGACGAAGTACCCCAGCTTTTGATAATCAACGTCGGCTTCTTCCCTCGGATAGGGCAAGTATAGCCCAGCTTCATGATTTAGTACCATTTCTCGTAGCTCGCGATCGTCAAGCTCGGCTGGTAAAGGAATCAGTCTTACTAAAGATTCTCGTCCCGGTACTGCGGTGGCAACGCGCTGGGCTTTGATTTTGCTTTCAGCTAAGGCTGAAGTGATTAATTCTGCCAAGGCAGGTGAATCGACAATTTGACCATCTTGAAATATTCCTTCAGGAACCGGAAAAGATGATAATGCCGCTAGTTTAAACCCCTGACGTTGCTTGCTTAATTGAGCTATATTAATTCTCTCTGGAGCAAGTTCAATCCCAACGCCTACTTTACGTTTTGTCAATAAATTTTTAAAACGATTAACCACAGTTTTGTCAATTGCCTAAAGGTTGATAACTAAATGAGATATTTATATTAATGTCTTCTCTTGCGTAAAGGTAGCTTAAAAATGTCAAACTGCCTTAATCAATCCATAAGTTATAACAAATGTCAACAATACAAAGGTTAAAAAATAAAATCAAGCCTTGGAAAAAACTCGGAATTTTCGCAATGCTGGGCTTGATGTTAAGTTGGATCGTTAGCTGTAATACAGGTAATGTAAATACGCAAGCCCCGCAGTCTAGCACTAATAATCCGCCGCTTGAATTTTGGACAATGCAGTTGCAGCCAGAGTTTACAGATTATTTCAAAAACTTAATTAGTACCTTTGAAACGGAGAACCCTAGTATCAAAATTAACTGGGTTGATGTTCCTTGGTCGGCAATGGAAAGCAAAATTTTAACGGCAGTAGCGGCGCAAACTGCACCGGATGTTGTGAATCTTAACCCAGATTTTGCTTCTCAACTCGCAACTCGCAATGCTTGGTTAAACTTGGATGCAAAAGTACCAAAGGAGGTGTTAGGGACGTATTTACCGAATATTTGGCAAGCTAGTACTATAGATGGAAAAAGCTTCGGTATTCCTTAGTATTTAACTACACGCCTAACTATTTACAATACTGAGTTACTTAAGCAAGCAGGGGTAAGTAATCCGCCCACAAGTTATACTCAACTAGCTCAAGTAGCTAAACAACTTAAAGACAAAACTGGTAAATATGCGATGTTTACTACCTTTGTTGCCGAAGATTCTGCTGAAGTATTAGAGTCATTGGTACAAATGGGTGTAACTTTGGTAGATGACCAAGGGAAAGCAGCATTTAATACACCAGTAGGAAGAACAGCTTTTGAATACTGGGTAAATCTATATAAAGATGGTTTACTACCAAAAGAAGTTTTGACTCAAGGACACAGACATGGTATTGAGATGTATCAGTCTGGAGAAGCGGCAATGTTAGCATCGGGCGGAGAATTTTTACAGGCGATCGCAACTAATGCCCCAGCTATTGCCAAAGTATCAGCTACAGCCCCACAAATCACTGGTGAGACTGGCAAAAAAAATGTAGCAGTAATGAATTTAGTGATTCCCCGCGATACTGAACAACCAGACAATGCACTTAAGTTTGCCTTATTTGTCACAAATAATCAAAATCAGCTAAGTTTTGCCAAAGCTGCTAATGTTTTACCTTCGACAACCGCCGCCCTTGCTGATAGTTATTTTAAAACTGTTGCAGCCAATGGGAGTGCTTTAGAAAAAGCACGGGTAATTAGCGCTGGAGAGTTGCCAAACGCCGAAGTATTAGTTCCGGCGATGAAGAATATCAACGTTTTGCAAAAAGCAATTTATGAAAACTTGCAAGCAGCGATGCTAGGAGAAAAAACTGTAGATCAAGCGGTGGCTGATGCCGCCCAAGAGTGGGATAATCGCGCTTAAATAAGTAGAAATGCCGCGCAGTGCGATCGCTCTTAGCGCAGCGCAATCGCTCTATTTTGCCCCCGCAAGGGGGTATTTTATTATGATGCAGAGATGGAAACAACAGCTAAAGCTACTCAAGCAAGAAACCTATGCTATTTATATTGCTTGCAAAGATCCTCGCGTACCTTGGTATGCGCGGTTGCTGGCGGCGGCGGTAGTTGCTTATGCTTTTAGCCCTATCGATTTAATTCCTGATGTAATTCCTGTAATTGGTTATCTTGACGATCTAATTTTGGTTCCTTTAGGGATTGCTTTAGTAATTAAAATGATTCCCCCAGATGTATTAGTTGAATGTCGCGAAAAAGCTGCTACAGCTATGGCTGACGGTAAGCCGACAAATTGGGTAGCTGCCATTATCGTAGTTGGTTTGTGGATTTTGTTAGGAATTGGGGCGGCAGTATGGCTAAAAGCTATATTTGGTTAAATTACCGTACATAAAATTTAGAATTTGATGAATTTATCTAATCTATCTGTAAAAGGCAAAACTTGGGATAAACATAGAGCTAATGCAGATAAAGTTACTAAATATTATGCCAGTGGAGGCAAAAGTTATTTACACCGCTATGCTGAACGAGTAAGTACCTGCGCTAACTGGCTAAAGTTTCAATTGGTGGCAGAAAAAGATGGTTTAGTCAATTTACAACTATTAGATGCGCGATTTTGTCGGGTTCGTCACTGTCCAGTATGCCAGTGGCGGCGATCGCTAATGTGGAAAGCAAAAGCTTACAAGATTATGCCAAAAATAGTTGCAGACTATCCTAAGCACCGTTGGATATTTATCACTTTGACGATAAAAAACTGCAAAATCGAAGAATTGCGGACAACTATAGACTTGATAAATAAAAGCTTTAAACGACTAACTGAATTGAAAGCATGGGCGGCTAAAGGGTGGATTAAGTCTGTAGAAGTTACTAGAGGAAAGGATCGGCTATCGGCTCATCCACACTTGCATATATTAGCAATGGTTCCTTCTTCCTATTTCAGTCATCGCTATATTTCTCACATCAAATGGGTAGAACTATGGCAAAAGTGTTTGAGGGTTGATTATCAGCCAGTAATTCATGTCCGAGCGATCGCTAAAAACCACGATCCCAATGTAATTATCCCTGAAATCCTCAAATATCAAGTAAAAGAATCAGACTTAGTAGCAGATAGAACATGGTTTTTAGAATTGACACGCCAGTTGCATAATACTAGAGCGATTTCTTTAGGAGGTGTTTTGAGAGGGTATATGCGGGAATTGAATTTAGAAGCTTATGAAAACTTAAGTGGTTGTCAGGAAAGCGATTGCACTGATGAGGAGGATCTATATTTTGTGTGGAAAGATGGGTACAAGTACAAAATAGAGGGCTAATTTAAAATAGAGGGCTAATTTCGACTTATGAGAAATATAGAAATAGTGTCCTGCAACTAATCAAGGGAATTAGGAG
>QQTW01000252.1_pt1 | contig 32614 bp, 41 predicted proteins | sample 1904831 | NCBI WGS metagenome assembly QQTW01 (sample SAMN09435610, study PRJNA476489) | Subsurface metagenome, whole genome shotgun sequencing project.
GTCTGACTGATTCCGTGGTCACATTCATGCACCTCCGTGCAGTCGCCGTCTTGCCCCTGGCAGTTCGTAAAGGCGCCTGATGGATCCATGATTTGGTCTGAAACCCGCTGCTATTGCATATCGCAAAGGAGTCCTTGGCGAAGGCTTCTGTTATATGTATGAATGGTAAAAAAGCATTAACGCGGAGATGCACAGATTGTTGTTTCTCGCTAGGTGCCAAAGGTTGAAATGCCGTCCCAGCATCCTGTTCTATGGTCTATTCATACGGCTTTTGAATGGCGAACAGCAGCTTCACCTGCAAGATTGTAGCTCCTTCGGTTGACTCGCCTCGTGGCCAAGGTACCCAATACTTTTCAGGCAAGGAGTTCAATCCAATTAGGGCATCACCAGGCACACGGGGGTCATGATGGACTAGAGAAGGCAGTAGGATAACGGCAATCAAGAACTCAGACAACTTGTGATAGTTTTGAGACTTTGCTATCTGCTGTGATCGCCGTTTGGATGATAAGGTACGGAGTACTCGGTACAGCAACAGAAAACTGACATTGAAGATTTGGAATTGTGGAATGGGGGGTAGGAACCAGACGAGCGGTGATTAGATGCATGCCCACGGGTAGGTCCAGCCGAGAGGCATTATTCCGGGGGCTGGATATGGTATTCCGATGAGGCCGGAAATGATTCTCTTTCAATGGCGATGTTGTTGTTTCAGGCGCAGACCGACTGGAAGACATCTCTCACGTACCTATTTTCCTGTTATCCATGCGCACGCCAAGTAATCTTTTCGTTGTTGACTCATCCAAACCCTTTCGATGCTTTGCGTGGAATTCCGACGTATATCCCATTCTCACTAACGAAGGTGATCTACCTGCTTCAGGGCTTTCCTTCACAGTGTGGTTTCAGAGATTTCCCGACTGGACAGCGTCGCTGCGGTCAAGCAACGAGCTTCATCCGTGTCCTCCATGAGTCAGAAGCTTCGGTCATTATGGTGTTCACGCAGATATTCATGTATACGTGCGCATAAATGATTATTCCCTGCACACCAACCTTGCTAGACCAACAGCTGCGAGCAAAGACCAGAGGAGCATGTGGCATTCGTCCAGCGGATGTGGCCTTCAATAAGAATCCTCTCGCTGAAATTAACCTCCGCGGACAAGGAACAAACCTTGGAATATATCGTATACCTCCAGCGGGATACAGAAGCTGGTCAAGGCGGTAGCCATCTCGGAGTCGGATGTAGCAGAAGCAAATGTGGACAACGTAGAGGCTAAATCAACTCAAAGACTTCTTGATTGTCTCAAGACTGAAGCTTGCTCCATCTGCTGTTAGAGCAAACCAGTACTACCTTCTTCATGTAACAACTCAATCCCAAAACGAGACGTATGGGGCGTCCTTAGGTTCTGGGAGGGACGACGGCGCGCTTCGGAATGCTGAGGGTGATGAAGTGGAAGCACGGTCTGAGAAAGATCTGAATGAGGATGTGAATGGTGCGTCTGAACGTGGCTTGGATGGGAACGAGTCGCCAAAGAGATATTTCCGGACGGTTGACCAGCAGCCGGACCAGAAGACGCTGGTAGCAATGGTCAACGAGAAGCTGGGCGAGATAGAGAGAGCAGGAGGCTGGTGCGGTATCAAACAAATCCAAGACCAAACAAGCATGAAACGCGAAAAGGTTGTGGGTGAAGATAGCTATCTGAGAAAGGAAGTGCCAACAGTGCACATGTGCCGCATCCAATCTTCATAATCTGAGAGTTTTATCGTCGAAAAGTGCATAGGTACATACATGTAGCTCAGCAAACTCGGCAAGCCTAGGGAGCTCTGGACTGGCTTTAGAAAAAGAGAGACTCGGAGAGGGTTAGGTGAAAAATTGAGGGTTTGTTGGTATTTCTCCTTCAGTATCCATTCCGCTCAAATCTCGCATGTTCGGCCACCCACACGCGTAGCTACATGCAGAAAGCCTCAAGATTGCCAAGACTCAACTACACCTCTAAGGAAGAAGATGACAGCGCTGGATGCTAATCCCGTGAGCCCTTGGACAAATTCGATAATGGCATTCGAGGGCTGTCCCTTTTGCGCCTCACGCCTAATCTCGTTGTTGCGGTTGTGGATGGACTCGGCGTGATTATCTGGGATCCTAGAGGGCGTGTAGCCCCTCTGGAGGGACTCTTCATAGCACTTCTGCTCCCAGTCCTCATAGCTTCCGCCGCCAGCGTCGGCCTCCATGTTCTCCCACTGCGTACGGACGGGTGTTAAACTCGTTTGATCGGATGATTGGAAGGATATAAAGGAAGGAGTGAATCATGAGTATGATGATAGAGACGTACGTAAAGCGAACAACATCCCTCGTATTGGCCTTGCAGCTCCGCTGCACTCGGTGCGTTGCGCTTCCAGAGATCTCTGCGCGAACGGGTAAAATGGCCATCTCCGCGACCAAGAGCTGGGCTGCGGTCTTCGAGGGCTCTCAACGGACGGTGGGATACAATTCCACCCTCGTTAACACTCGCGGGAGTCGAGGCGGCAGTAAGAACTGCAGCGCATGAGGAGACTAGAAAGATCTTGCTGAAAAGGGAGAGGAAATGCATAGTGCTGGGCTTGGTTGCGTCTTCGGGGGGGCTTCTCTGGATTTCTCTTTCGAATTGATGCAGAGAATATGGGGCATCCACCGCAGTCTTTTATAGACCAGCCATGACTAGCAAACCTTCAACTTACGCTGCTGCCGATGACATTATACGAGAGACGATCAGGGGAGCAGCTAGCCTCTACGCCTCGGACGATACTAGAGCGATGATGTAGGACGAGCGGCTTGGCCTGTAAAGCCGAGGACGATGAGGATGAGACAACGCCCCTTGCTGTAATCGACAATCTGGTCCACGATTGAGGCGCGAGGCGTAATAGCCAGGCGCATTCCGCCCTCGAGACGCCGTTGGGAGATTCCTCTTACGGCGGCGGCGCCGGATGACGAAGCAGTCGGTTACGCGCATCCATGGATCTACACAGTTGCGGTATTAGGAACCTATTGCTTATGCAAGTTGGGACTACGTGGAGGCTGCGACGAGGTCAGCCAGATGATGTTCGGCATCGACGCGACAATTAAGACAATAGCGGTAATGATGGTCTGTCAGTATTAGCCCCCCGGCTCTATTTGCCAAGGTGGCTAACGCCACTAGCGATGACAGGTTTCATCGCGAAACGGATGATTGACGACCTCTAATTATTATTAGGCCGGTAGTAGAAGCTGGGAAGATTCAAATGTTCGGTGGTTGGGAAGGGCTACAGAAACTTATTCCGGCTTATTCCCCAAGACTGACAGGGACCGAGGTTGAGAATAACCATTCGCAACGACATCGGTTTTCATTTCGGGAACGACTTTGCAATAATCTCCTCCCATGAGATCCCTCTCTCGTCTCAGTTCTATCAAGAGGCCATACCTTTTCCCATAAGATGACGATCGCCGTCTAACCAGCACGAGGAAGATCTGGTAAATGTGAGCATGTCACAGCTCCTGATATCCCGGAGCGCGTAATAAGAACCTGAATCGTCCTTCACCTCCTCAAGGGTCCAATCGAGGTAGGTAAGTGGCAGCTCCCTACCGCAAAAACCCCCATGGTGACTGTCTAGCGTTCTATAAAGAATCCTATCACCATCGTAGTCGGACACTTCCGTAATTCGATATAGATTCCAAAGACGATCTTCCTTCACCGCGACAAGTCAGAGGTCGCTCACCGACCCTTATTAATGACGTCGAGCCAGGTCTGAACGGTGCACAAATGGTCATTTCAAAGGAAGGACTCCATTGCGCTACGACTCGTCAAGCACAGCATGCAGACCAGCAACACGTCTCCGGAGCCGTTAGCGGAAACAATGACATGGCGGCCAGTTCTTGGTTGAGAAGCAGAGGGGGACTTAGGTAGGGATTTTCCTAAGACAATGTAGATACCTACCTAGGTAAGTAACTTGCTCCAACACTCCTCCACGCCTCCCTGGTCAGCCGCTTGCTCTTGAGGCACGGACTCTAACTGTGGCACCGGAGGCGAATCGCATCGTTCTACGCGCAGTCATGGATCCCATCAAGCGTTCTCCGCAGACGTGCTTCACGATATCCTCTTCGTCCGCCTTGACGACAGACTTGAAGCGTTCTAACGGCTCTTCATTAATACCGCCAGCCGTTGCCGTCGCAGACGTAGGGGAGGGAGAGGCCTGGCTCGGCCAATAGGTAATGCTGGATTTAGGAACGGCTCCACACCGCCCTTTCCGCGTCCACCTCCACGACCGATGGGCGGTCGTCGTTTCGACTTTGTGATGATCAGAGTCCGAGCATACTTTGCGCCCGCTGTTGCCGTCTCGAATCCGAGTATCTGGATGCGAATGCCACCGTCCAACTGCATCTCGTTCGAAGCGTTCCCAAGCTGTGCCCAGGCAGCCTGTCATTGTATCAGACACCGTTGGCGTGGGCGCGGTTCTTCAGCACGACATTGTTGCGCGCAGTGAGCGTGTGTATCAGTACTGCCGAGCCGGGCACGCCCGCGTCGTAGCCGTCCTGGGTGCGGTCCTCGACATGCCACCCGTCCCAGCTGATGGTCGTGATGACGTCCGGCCCGGACAGCGCATTGTGGTTCGGTTGGCTGAGCAGGTGCACCTCCTGGCGCAGCGTCCTAATGTCGTTATCGTCGACGCCCGGGTATAGCGTGCGTCGGTCGTCCAGCCAGCCAGCGAGCCCCTGGTACGCGGCCGACTCCAGCGGTCCCGCGGCTAATAAGAAGCCGGATGCCTGTACGAGAACACGTTCCTCGCCGGCATGACTGAGCTAGCGTGAGCTCAGTCGTCTTCCATGGCAGGAGCACGGAGCCGTCGAAGCTGACATCTTGTTTGAATTCAGCCAGCCGCTTGTGCGGGAAATGAAGAGGTCCTAGAAGGGGCCATCGTCGAAGTGTTCCGTCGCGTCTTGAACTTGCATCGCAGGATTGCAAGCTTTTTCGAGCCGGTGAATGCCGTCGCCCCTAAGGACACTCGAAAGTCCGCCATGGCTCCTTAAAGTCAGCCCTGGAGACTCCGGTGAAGCCCGCCTTATGAACGCCTCCCTTCTCCCTTCTCCCTGTGCATGAGGACTCCTATCACCTTTAGTGCAGCAGGACGCATCTCATGTATCCGGGAGTTAGTAGAGTAACGTTAACCTGAGTACTGTGGTGAGTTCCAATGTTGTGTTGGCGAGGTTACAAGGCTAGAGGCACGAGAGGGTGGCTCGCGTAGCGCTGTGTTGCTGTTTATTATTGGATTTCCACCTAATAATACACAGGTACACACGCCGACATATAGCCGAGTTCACTGCTTTGCATCAATTGATGGATTCCACGATCCTTATCCGTGTTTATATTCATGTTTAGGGAGCCCTGCTTGATGAGAAACTCGAAGCACCATGTCCACATACGAGCTATCTGACGAAGTTTCCTGGCCTGGTTAGGGCTGAGCCCGGTAGCTTGAAATGGATCGATCCATTATCTGCACCTCAATCCTCTCAAACTAGCACTAATTATTCAACCAGTCCGGATTCCACTCCCTATCTCCAGCAACTATCTCCAATTGTCTCGCCCGAAGCTATTTGCGATTAGTCGATGTACTCATGAGCGCCAAGGAGAGAGGTCTATACGCAAATAGGGAGGACGCCGTCGGGCATGAGGCATTTGATCGGGGTCAAGATCTGATCCAGGGAAGCACCCTCGGCCATTATCTCGCAGTAAGATCCGTATGCCTTTGCGTCAGACGCAAACCTGACCGGCGACGTGTCGCTACGCGGCACTCCAGTCTGCCCTTGCAGCCCTTCCATCATGATCCAACCGCAGCTCGCTAGGGGGTACCCGTCGTCTCTGTGAAACATGAAGCGGACGAATACACGCTCCGCGACGATCCCGTACCAACATTTGGACTGTTTTTGGTACGCTCGCGCACCAAGGAAGTTGAGCCCATCCGTGACTTCCAGGCTGGCTGACTGGTGGTGCTGGTACTGTGCAAGCACGGCACTTGAAGCCGACAGCAACACTGAGGCCACGACTGATGAGGTGATGAAGTTGTTGTAGCGCATAGTGATGGTGACTTCCAAAAGTGTTCGTCCCAGAGAAGCTTGTCCTAGGAGGAGGAGGGCGACGTTGAAGGGGGAGTTAAGGTTTCCATGGGGGTTATATACAGGACAGGGCATCCGGCCGAACTGTGCACGACCCACGAATGATGCTTGAAGAAGGTTCGGCGCATTGATATGGATGTGTCACCTGGAACCGCGTATAGTAGTGTCGTAGAGAGAACGTACGCAATACAGGAGTCGAGGTGATATGTGCTGCTCTTTCCATCACCATCAAATTAAGTTTAATGTGGATTAGGCACATGATAAATTGTGCGCAGCGCAAAGGGAACTTGGAAGCTTATTAGTCCAACCATCCTACCCAGGTATATGTCAATAACAACCCTCTGCACAGCTTGCACCTTGCTTTCCATTAAGCGCTAACCAGCAAACTAGTATAATAAGGCTCTGGTCGAGGTGAACCAATCCAGTCACGCACCACGGACGAGAGGTATCTTACCGGCAGTGGGCATGATGGCTGAAACACCTGACATCGAGCTGGCAAGCACATCACCGTTGAATAGGGTACCTGTAGAGATATGGGTGTCGATACTGTCACATCTGGCGGATCTCCACCACCTGTGGACAGCGTGTCGGTCGGTTTCTCGAGGCTTCCGAGGGTTTGTGGAGCAGCTGTTCGCACAACATCACATCCAGCACACTTTCGTTGAACTGGATCTTGGAGAACTTAACAACAAGCGCACATGGGCCATCTCAGTAACCGGCTACGGTTACGTTCCCGGAAAGGCCGGCGCTCCCCGAGATCTGGTCGATCGCCTGATACCGCTGTCTTTTGATCACTTCAGTCCTGACCGGAAACTTGCCTGCTTCAAAGATTACCGCCCGCAAGAATGCTTTGTCTCTGAAGACACCTGGGTCGATGCGGTCAATCTCTGGAAAAGTGAGCTACCGGCGCAGGTCCGGGCTTCAGATCTGCCGCCTCACATCGTTCAGGTTCGGAGTTACCTTTGCGATTATCATCTGCCTGACATCATGACCGATGCTGAGAATCGACTCGTAAGTTTTGACTGGCGGGCGCTGTTCACTTCTTTCTTCCGCGAAATAGGAATGCTGAAGCGATGGGTGAGTAGAGATCTCTTACCTATCAATGCTATGGCGCCAGATATCCCAGTTCTGAACACAGCTTTTAGGACGACCTGGATACCAAGATCCCAAAACTACCAGGTGGCAACCTCTTCCCAGCCAATCCCATTTACGAGGTCAATACTTCGGGGCTGCGTGTCAAATGCGCGCTTCTTGCCGAGCGACTCCCAGCAGAGTCTGCATCAGTCTATCTCGACCAGTCTGCAGCTGAGTATGCCCGACTGGGATCGTACATTGGTTACGTGGCCCGCCGGAGACGAGAGGCGGAGCTTGACTATCGCCAGACTCCCGAGCCCATCTCGCCGGCATCCACACCTGATCCCGAAAGCGAGTCAAATACTGACACTGAGCCAAAGGTGTACTTTGACATAAGGAGCTTTCATAACGATGGTGAAGACTACTCAAGCGACTGGGTCGGAAGCGATTACTAGAACATGCGAGCGGGAGATTCGGAAGAGCTGCTCTTGAGTTACACACGCACAATCCATTCATCTGCGTGCCTGCGCCCTTTCCGAGCCCTCTTTTACGTTCAGGCACGCGCTTCTCGCGTCTTCCTCGCCCTGAATCCCCGCAACCACTCCGTTTGAATTTCGCGTCCTACGCTTTATCGGCCGTTTTCTTTTCCTGGAGTTTCTCCCGTCTAATGAAGTTTGGAGCTCTTGAAGTGCTCCTTTGCGCTCTTGCTTATACTCAACGCGCAGCTTACTCGACCAAGCTCGCTCTCGATCTAGATTAACTGCTTATTAGCGTTGATCGATTCTCTAAACTTAGGAATATAGCTCTTTATTTGCCAAGGCTTATTAGGTATAGCTTAAGTGGTCCTTGAGCTAAACGCGCATATCTAATGAAGGTGGTTAGTTTCTGTACAAGATCTGCATTGAGCATCCATATCTGGACCACGCCGGCCTGACACGATATCATATCATTTACATATTGGACCTTTTCTCCGACTAACAACTGGCCTACTTCTCATCATTTCCTAGGGCTTGTCTCCATTGTTTCGGTTCGAAGGATTCCTTGCCGAAATCAAGAATGGCTTTGGCAGAAGAAACCTCCCCCTGCCTGCAACCCATAATGATTTCCAAACAGAAGCCCTTCGGTGCTCGGAACCTCCCTTCTCCAAACAAGGACAGGATTGATTCTTCCTCCAGGCCTTCGTAGGGGTTTCGAGTAGCCAGGACTTCGTAGAGCGAAGAACCCAGGGCGAATAGTTCGGGCTGCACTGTTATATCTTCCGCAGGATCCCAAGGGAGGTGATGAATTGGGATCTCAAATTCTTGTGCTGATTTCGCTTTGAGTCCGAGGTCTGGCTGTTTGTCAAATCCCGATGCACTGAAATCGCTGAGCCGGGCGTTCAGGCCTGCGTCTACCAGCCAACTCGGAGAAGAGCTGCAGATTTGGGACCTCAATTTTAGGGCTTATTTCTCCAATCTCGAATACGATCCCCGACCTCTGTCTCCGGCTCCAGATCACCGTCTCCGCCGTCCAGCAATACTTGAAGTTCCCCTTTGGCGTCAATATCTGTACAACGAAGTTCATTTACTCCGTACTCTCACGCCACTCAGACGCCGCGTTGCGTTGCATGATTTCACGTTCCTGCGTCCTGGGCTATCAGTTGAAGCACGCAGCGACATCATTCTTGTCTATATAGTTAGTGACATTGAGGTGAAACGTTTTGATAGTATATTTGGCGACACCTTGAGTAGCTAAAGCTGCTCGAATTCGCCGAGCTACATTTGTCATTATGACTACAGACGGGAGGATTCTTGATAAGAGAGGCGATGCAGCGGTGTCCTTGTATGATGAGCACACTATACTCAAGGGCTATGCAGCGCGTAAAGTAAGTACTGCTGATACTTTTATACATATATAGTTCTTCTTCACTATGTATGTACCTATTGTTATACCAATAAGCTAATCATGCGCTTCATCGGCGATGAAGCCGACACCCCGCCGTCGGATTGCTCATCGGATATACATATATTGGTAGATATACGCGAGTTCACAGTGTTTGGTGGTATTTCTACTCTCAATCCTTGAGCGTTTCTACCATTATACGACATCATGGGTGGAGTTTGGTCGGTATTAGCCGGTGTTAGCTATCCGCCTCCTTCCGGTTCAACATCGCTGCACATTCGTCCTTTCGATCGGACTTGCTTGCTTAAATCCTTCTCAGACCGAGCGGAGAGCAAGGGCAGCAAAGTATAAGTAGCAATGGAAATCCTGATAGTAGTATTCCAGGTGTAGTCGCTGCCAGTATTAAGAGCATGAGGACCAGCCAAATTGCCGTTGCCTGGTTGGCTCATCTTCTGGGCCACGCCGTTGCCTCTCCCACGAACCCCAAATACGGATCGCGCCTCCCATTGACAAAGGGCACCTGGACCGAAACCGTACCCTTACTTCAGCCGTGGCAAGAAGGCGGCGTCGCTGCCACCGACGACCGCATCTACGTCATCGGTGGAATAGTCTCAAACTACTCCTACACGCCTACGACTACCACCGAGCCTAGCAGAATCAACACTACCACGCTCGTGCAGTACTTCGACATCGCTGCACAGACATGGCACGACGCTGCTCCATTGCCAATCAGCATCAATCATGGGAATGCCGCCAGTGTTGCCGGGAAAATATATCTCCTCGGCGGACTATCCGGCACGAACCTGACCGAGTGGAGCGCTGTTGCGAACAGCTATGTGTACGACCCGACCGATGACAGCTGGACCGAGATTGCGTCCATGCCGAAAGGCACGGCCAGAGGTGCTTGCGCCGTGGGGCGCCGTGGCTCAGAGGTATACCTGGCTGGTGGTAAGCACTTCTTGGAAGTCTGCCCTAATCTGCACTGCTGATATCCAATGCAGGTATGACCACCCTTGTGCTTGGTGAAGGTGGCCTCCAGGCTTCTGTGGCGACGGTCACATCATACAACACACGCACAGACACTTGGACAACTAACTATGCGCCTCTCCCAGCTCCGCGCGACCACGTTGCAGGCGCCGTGATAGGAAAGACCTTCTACGTTACCGGCGGTCGGGACCAAGGCCAACGCAACTCGCGGAACAACACCTGGGCACTCAATCTGTCCAAGTCCTCCCGAGGCTGGGTCGCAAAGGCAGATATGCCCACGGCACGCGGAGGACCTTCGTCGGCCGCGATAGGACGGTATCTGTTTACGTTTGGGGGAGAGGGCAACCCGAGCGATACAGTCAATAGGATGTTCGACAACGTCGAGGTCTTCGATAGTGTCAGAGATGAGTGGTACGAGCTAGGTTCTATGAGCATTCCCAGACACGGAACTGGTGCAGTGGCCATTGGAGGGACTTTATATGTGCCTGGAGGGGGCGTGAGATATGGTGCGGGGCCTACGGTTGCTATGAGCCTGTTTGATCCATGGTCGAGCAAGTGATCATCGCCGTTGTCGAGTTTGCGGATGCAAAACTTCTTACGTACCGAGCAATGAACAAATACGAATGACTGTCATGGTATGCTCATGAGTGCATGCTGCTGTGTATCGATGGAGGTGAGGAAAATAATACAGTGACATCAACCCTATTCTGGGAGGGGCAAGCCCTGGACCCACACTGATTCATTGGGCCCACTGTGATAGAATAGGTAGTATGTCCTGAATAGATCCAAGAGCTAGATCAGCCTCACACGCAGCGAAGCCAAGATTAGAGCAAGCTACGACCAAGTCTAGAGAAACGCCTTGCTCTCGTCAAGAGAAACCCCCTGGGCGTAAAGAGGGTCCACTACCAGTGCGATCGATCCGGCGCCGCTTGCGTCCAAGAGACGGAGAGAGTTCAGACTCCTGAGATGGTGGAGGCGTGACGAAGGCGGCCCGTCTCTTGGTCCGGCAGGTGGACGAAAAGCAACCTTCATGGGTGGCAGAGGTCTTTTTGAGCTGGGCGAAACGGGCTATTGCTTTCTTAAGCATGCGCAAACGCCGGCCGAGGGCGAAATCGAGCACGTTATGAATCTTGCGGCGAAACTCGACCATTTGAGATTCCTGGCCGAGCATAGCTGCAAAAATCTCGTCCATCTCCCAAGACTGAGGGTTGTCGAGTCCATCGCCCTCGTTGCGCCAGTGCAGGTAAATGTAGACGATGTCCGAGTCGACGGTGAGTGACAGGTGGGCTGTATCAGATGGTTGCGGAGTTTCGGTGCCCGTTTCGCGCAGAAAGCGGTAGAGGGAGTGCACGGCGGCAACTCCGTCCTTTGAGCCTTGAATCCGGGCCTGCTCCTGATTACCACCGTATAGCAAACTTTTCCATTGCACGGTCAGGAAGGGGAATCTCAAGCTACCGCAAAGGTTGACAATATCGCAGAGCGGCTTGATCGACAAGGCTTCCTCTTCTGCCTTTGTGAAGGCTCCGTCGCAGAACGCAGAACGTTGCGCATATCCGTACGTGACATCCGGTCGTGGAGTGCTCAATGGTCCAGCATCGCGCCTGGCTTGCTGACCAATCGTGTCTCCCATGACATCCTGAACGGGAAAAGAATCTTTTGCAAAGTCTCTGTTCTTGGTGCAATCGAGGATGGAATTGGGGCCTTCACTGCTGATATCATCCTCGCCGAGCACCATGTGGTCTGCCAGTCTCACGATCGCGTCCTCCTCAGTCAGGTCGCGAGTTTTCCGCCAGAGGGCAGAGATCTTGCGCGCTCTAGGCGACGGCGGCCGATCGCGCGAAGTGTCCAAGATTTGCGCCTTGAGCTCCGCCAAGTCGTCAGGCATGGGCTTGTCTCGACGAGCGTAGATTGAGTACAATGCGAGCTTCCGTTTTGCCTTGAGGAGGCTCGTCGTAGAAGTGGACCTCGTCGCGGTAGACGGCGTCGAAGCCGGCGTCTCTGTCGGACTGGTCATGATTGCATTGAGCCGATTCAAGTTGTCCTGCGTGAGCTGCGAACTGCAAGCCTTCTCAGCAGAATCCGACCTCAGGATGAACTGATGCTTTGAGGGGTGAGATTGTCCATCACAGGGGCCCGCTGCGGACACGAGGCAGCATCGCTTCCTTTTCCCAATCATGGCAGCGGGAAGGTGGAGAGTGGAAGCGTGATAGAATATCCACAGCTGGAGGTAACGGTGATGTCTTCACAAGACGGCTCGAGCATCGAGCTGTAGAGACAAGTACCTTTTGCAGAGCTACGGCGGGTCAGTAGCATCTATCATGCAGTACGGCTGCGGCTAGACCGAAACGTATGAATTTCATACAAACACATACGGAGTACGGAGAACTTTGTGTTTTTGCGGGCGGAGAACAACTAAGCTCTTCAACCCCGCCCGGCGGAATTCCTGCCAAGCTCCATAGGCCCCGCCCGGCGCCCCAAGTCCCTCACCAAAAGACATTTCAAATCTTCTACGCCCAACAGTCCGTAAGGGCGGCTCGTTGGCGCACGGCGTACTCGGGCGCAGTCATCTTCATTGCAATTACGGATCTTGACACCATCTGTGTGAAGGACAAAGTTGACACGACTGCCCGGGGAAATCAAATGTCGAGCTGTCAACAACATCTCAACCCGCTTACCCTGTGTAGTAGGTGGAGCTGAGAGATGTTCCTATCAAATAGCTGCTAGCATGCCTGCTGCTGCCAGCGTTTCATCGAGTCCCGCCAGCTTCGCACCGTTTTCATGGCAAAGCAAGTCCGAGTTTTTATCAAAAGCTTACAATTCTTCTCCAGAGTCGAATTATAAGAAACCAGTATTGGTGGGAAGGGTGCCGGCTGCGAGTGTGATACCTCCTTGCCAACGCGAAAGCAATGCTACAGATTCTCATCCGATCAGACTTGAATGATGTTGGAAACGAGATCGTCCAAGACATTATTGATTATGTACCTGAGTAATAGGTAGAAGTGGTATTACATGTATGATCGTGCAACAGCGCGGACAGAAAGCTACGACATGATCATGGTCTGTGCACCCTTTCCTAGTATCCTTCAGGCAAATCCGTCATCTCCGCCTCAACCTCAATGATGGCAGGTCCCGCAATGACATTAGCATCACTGAAGTCTTCCTCCGATCGGCTCAACAGGACATAAACCTGTCCACTGATACCCTCGGGTATCGTGTCCACGACGTAGTGCTCAGCCTCATGTGGGAGACGGACTTGCACCGGTAGCTTGTCCAATCCCGAGAAGAACACTGCGTAAACAGGAGTGTCGGCCGTGATGGCAGCGTCGAAGGCCATGGCATTCTTGAAAGCGTCAGGGAACGCAATGGCAGATTCACCAGCCTTCAGAGGATCCGAGCAAGCCTTGACGGCCAACGCGGGGAACGCTTTGAAGGGTAGGGTGACTGGGCTGGTGCCACCGCAGATGAAAGGGGCCGCGAGGGAGAAGACCGAGTTCTGAACGGTGACCTGTTAGACAATATTCAAAGGCTGCAATCGGGAGCAGGGAAGGACTTACAAAGTCAAGGGGAGTCTCAAAGGAGTTCGGGAAAGGAACTTGGCCAAGTGCGGCACGAATGTAGGACGCATGCCGAGCCTCGATGCCCAAGATGGTCCCGGCGACGGTCAGGTAGTCCTTGTTCACGATTGACCCGGCGGCACCGATGTAGGCGCTGACGCCGACGCCCTCGAGGACGCTGCTGAGAGTGACGAAGGACTTTGCGTCGACCGAAGGGAAGCAGTACTCGAGCTCGACCGTTGCGGTGATGCCTGCCTGCTCCAGGGCGGCGGCGAGGAAGTCGACATGAGTGATCTCATCACCGGCGATTCTCTCGAGGTTGGAATAGAAGGGGTCCTCGAAGCCAGCGGCGACAAAGTCTTCCTGAGTGTAGTTCTTGAGTCCTTCCAGGTAGAAGGCGCGCTCAAGGTACTCGAGTGTGAGGGCATAGTTGAGGATCACTCCATCGTCAATCGCGTTCTCGGTGCTCTCTTGAGGCACTGGCGAGCAGGAGACAAGGGTGGAGGCAAGCAGCGTGAGAGCGGAAACGGAGAAGTGCCTCATGATGAAGATGTCTGAATGCGACTGATTTGGGGGATGATGATAGGAGTATTCAGGAATGGAGCTGTGAAGACTTCGAAGAGGCAGTTATCGCAGGATGCTCTGGCTGAGATGGGAGAGAGAAAGTCAATAGCTTTATACCTCTGGGGCATGTTTACGAGCATGCAGGCAGCTCCTCATTCCATCTGGACGGAAAGCAATCAAGCCGACGCTAGACCTACATTCCGTACATAGGGCAAATCTCAACTGGAAATCCAAGCAGAGCAAGCAGGAGGTGGGCCAGAACGTTCAAGATCACTTCTGCGCCGTGCCAGAAACGTGCCTACCTGGGTATGTGTGATAGAACGCCCAGGTCGGGTTCATCCACTTGACGCCACTTCCGATGAGAGGAGCTCGATACATACAGTATGGCCCCAGAGTCATGACATGCGAAGGATGATCTGGTGGCTGCTTTAGACGCGGACACGCTACGTTCCGGGGCAGAGTGAGGTGAACCCTTGCTAGAAGGGTTCTCAGTCCCCATTCCAAATATCCACGCACGACGAGGCTGTTGGTTCATCAGTCGTCTGTCTTCAGCCGGATGAGATTGACTCCGAAGAGGTGCGTCATGTATTGAGTTTTGGACATTACATGCCAAGGGCAAGACCGCTCTGTCGGCGATGGATCTACTCCGCACTAGTACGATAAACTCGCGCAAAGATGGTGATAATTGTTAGACCCCACAAAGGGGCTCCACGGCGCTGGATAGCCACGATTGAGTGGATTGATGATGTGATTGCATGTGTTTTCATATGACACTGCTGTTTTTCCATTTTCTCTTCGCAGTCGCATGTGGTCAAGGAGAGCGCAGATTGTCTTTTCCATATAGCCCGGAGCTCTTTACTGTGTAATCCATCAATTGATGGGTACCAGCCAACTCACGCGGAGGATCGAGGCAAGGAAGATCAACTCGATGGTGAGTGCCGAGCGACGCCCAAACGGCTTTAGCGCGCCGGGAAATGAGATGCCGAAACAAGGTTTCGAGAAACAACATTGAACAACTATCGAATCCAGGAACACGCAGGAATGCGGAGTCTTCCGGGCGCATGACTTTAACGGTCGATGCTCGAATGCGGACGCGATGATGCGTTCGCTCCAGGCAGCGGCTGTGGTGATGCCGGTGTTGACTGCTTCGTGCATGACACTTCACGTCCGGCCGCCCGGCGGAGTTGTCGGAGTTTGCCATCACACAAGAATTATCACCAAGAGGGCCGAGCAATAGAATTGGCCCGAATCAGCCTCATGGTTCGAGCAATTGCCCAAGAGACGTCTTCTTCTTCACGTTAGGCTCTGTGGTCTCTGTCCGCATTATGCCTTCTGAGCGCTCTAGGCAAGTTTTTCGCCGTCCTCAACGGATCTGTCTAGATATCGTTGCGTTTAACGTATTTGGGACATGACTTATTTTACGCCTAACCCCCATTATTGACAGAGTCGATCCTGTGCTTGTGCTTTTTTTTGCATCTTCCGAATGTTGGAACTTAAGTGCTGGTCAGCAAGAATTGGCCGTTTAGCTCTGCGCTTCCAGGATACTCAACCTATGCACTGCGTAGCAGAGACAACTTTCTTCTTATTCCCAGTCGCTATCATCATCATCTTTGCGCCCCTTATCAGTTCCTTGCCTGATGCTGCGTGGCTGGGATGTTTCGTCAAACGTCCACTGTGCTCTGCTGATCAGGCGGGGATCGTTTCGGCGAACAGCACCGATATCAACTAGAACTTTCTCTAGGTCTGTTGATACGGATTAGCCACGGTCTCCTTTTTGCCAGGCGAATGCGCTGCGCCGAGAAACTCGTAATATCTCCATCCAGCCGGCTCCGTCCCCACGGCTGTTGTGAGCCCGACGAGTTCCTTTCATCATACGAAATAGTGCGAGCAGCGTCGCATGACGGGTCAGGCCAAAGAGCTCAACGAGACTCACCGTGCGTGTTCGTTTGTGGACCGCGAAGCTCTCGTAGTGTCACGATCTGCCGCTTGATGTCGCCGTCCTTGTATATGAGAATGGTAGGGGTGTTCTTCTCCGGGTAATTCTCGATACACATGTTGGCCTGTATCTGGCAGAACTTGACATCCCCAAAGCGACGAGCAAGTTCTCGCCACTGTTCTGTGAGCAGTTTGGACTCGATGTTGCCGTCTTGAGATGATATAAGCAGGACCAAAACCCAGCTCTGGTGCGACAGCTCGGTCACATCCCGGGCGTAGTCTGGTTTCTGCAGAGGATAGACCTGGTTGTACACCGATGCCGATGAAAGCTGCGACATCTCTGCGAGCCGTTTTCTCCTGAATTGACTTAGTATTTGTCCCGTCAGTTGCCCGCGACACTGGGCCGGCCATCTTCTTACCTACCGATACTGGTCCAGAAAGGCATCCTCCTCATCGTCCTCCAACTCTGCAAGCTCATCAAGGTCCTTAGCCTCGAGCCGATTTTCGTGAGCTAGTCTTCTGGCCTCGACTAACGCTTCTTCAATTGCCGCGGTTGGTGACGGCGGCTTTTCGGGTATAATCCCATGCTTGCGGAGAATATCATTCCTGGGAATCAAATCAGTCAAGTGAATGTAGGATCATGCTATCAAGGTATATCCGTGATTTGTACCATTCTGTGTCCGCGTTTGGGTCATCGACCGGAACATTCACTGGCATGTCCATAGCGAGAGAAAGGAGCTGTGGCTGTCTTTTCCAGCTCACTTTTGGTATGCGATTATCGATTTCGATGATGCATGCTTTTTACTGAGCATAAGCCTGTTATAGGTGGCAGAATCGTCCACTGTAGGCAGACGTGAAGACAAACAGAATTTTGACTGATCATTTTTGAAACTGGTGCCTGGCGCGTTTGGGTTCTCAAGGTTTCAGGTTCCGCGCACCGAGTCCGGCATGCCAAGCCTAAATTTGGCAACATCGTCAAACAGCTCACTAGCAGAACACCAAACCTCACTTACGAGGGGTCATTCCAATCCCGCCATTGCCCGCTCGCTCTCTATAGGCCCAGCTCGCGTCATCCTGTATCCATGGTGGAAACTGCTGGCGTGATATCTCATAACACGACTGAGCTTTCCACGACGGAACCGATTGTTCGACTTTTAGGAATCGTCGTTGGTTGCCGAGTCCAATTTGTGGACTTTGACCCAGACCCGATCCTTCTCTTCGGTCGACAATGAGTTACAACAAGAAAGACGAAGATGCCGATGGGACGGTGGTGAAGGTGGATCGAACGTCGGTGTTCCAAGAAGGTTGTTGCTGGAAACCCGTCACGGGAAGCGATGTTGACTTGTGAACCATAGCCCGTGTCTTCAACTCCTCGCCCATCTCCCCAAGGAAATGTCGTATACTACTTACCAAGATCACGCTCCTGTTATTCACCGGCGAGAAGTTCCCGACAAACGAGGCGACGTCGCTCTTCTTTGGCATATCGAAGCTCTTCCAGAATAAGGATGCCAGCCTCCGGCAGATGGTGTACCTGGTCATCAAGGAATTGGCGCACACGGCGGAAGATGTGATCATGGTCACGAGCAGCATCATGAAGGATACGGCCGTGGGAAGCGATGTGGTATACCGGGCGAATGCAATCAGAGCACTGTGCCGGATCATTGACGTACGGCATCGGGCCTGGGACGAGGGATAGCGCTAAGTGTTGGCAGGGCTCTACCGTCCAGACGATCGAGAGGCTCATCAAGACGGCCATCGTCGACAAGACTCCCTCCGTGTCGTCTGCTGCACTTGTATCATCGTACCACTTACTTCCGATCGCTCGCGACATTGTCAGGAGATGGCAGAGCGAAACGCAAGAGGCTGCGTCTTCCGCAAAATCGTCCGGCGGCTTTTCGCTAGGCTTCAGCGGACACAGTAGCACGTCGTCGTTAGCTGCGGCGAACACAAACTACATGACTCAGTATCACGCCATTGGACTTCTCTATCAGATGCGGTCGCATGACCGGATGGCACTGGTGAAGATGGTCCAGCAATACAGTGCAGCGGGAGTGGTCAAGAGTCCAGCTGCTACCGTCTTGCTGGTACGGTTAGCCGCCAAACTTGCAGAGGAGGATCAAGGCCTTCGCAAGCCGATGATGAAGCTGCTGGACAACTGGCTGAGGCACAAGAGTGAAATGGTCAACTTCGAAGCTGCCAAAGCAATCTGCGACATGCGGGATGTCACGGATGCTGAGGTCGCGCAAGCAATTCACGTGCTGCAACTGTTCCTCACCTCACCGCGTGCCGTCACCAAATTCGCCGCCATCCGAATCCTCCACAGCTTCGCTTCCTTCAAGCCGGAGGCGGTCCGGTCCTGCAATCCGGACATAGAAGCTCTCATCTCCAACAGCAATCGATCAATTGCGACTTTTGCCATCACCACCCTCCTCAAAACTGGCAACGAGTCCAGCGTCGATCGGCTCATGAAGCAGATATCCGGTTTCATGGCAGAGATTACTGACGAGTTCAAGGTCACCATAGTCGAAGCGATCCGAACTCTATGTCTGAAGTTCCCGAGCAAGCAGGCCGGTATGCTGGCATTCTTGAGCGGCATCTTGAGAGATGAGGGTGGCTTTGAGTTCAAACGTGCGGTAGTTGAGAGCATGTTTGATCTGATCAAATTTGTCCCGGAGAGCAAGGAAGATGGTGAGCACTATTCAAGGTTTTGCGAAATGGGTGGCTGATAACAAGCCAGCTTTGGCGCATCTTTCCGAGTTCATCGAAGATTGCGAGTTCACCAAACTCGCGGTAAGAATACTACATCTACTAGGGATGGAGGGACCAAAGACTGCGCAACCGACGAAATACATCCGCTACATCTACAATCGTGTCGTTCTCGAGAATGCCATTGTGCGGGCGGCAGCTGTCACCGCTCTCGCCAAGTTCGGCGTAGGCCAGAAAGACCCCGAAGTCAAAAGAAGCGTGCGGGTGCTACTCACGAGATGCCTGGACGACACCGACGATGAAGTGCGAGATCGGGCGGCGCTCAATCTCAAGTTGATGGACGAGGACGACGAGACGGCCAACAAATTCATCCGCAATGGCAAGATAGCCTCATCTCTGTCATGGGCAAGTTGCTAATGGTTGGCAGACTCCATGTTCTCGCTGCCAGTGCTAGAGCATCAGCTCGTCATGTATGTCACGGCGGACGACAAGAACACATTTTCAACGCCCTTTGATCTCTCCAAGATTCCTGTTGTCACCCGGGAGCAGGCAGATGCGGAGGATCGCACGAAGAAGCTCACCACCGCGACGCCAACTCTCAAAGCGCCCAGTGCGGGACCGAAGCCGCCGTCCCAGGGTGGACCGGAAGCTGCAGCCACCGCGACGGCAGCAGCGCAAAAGTACGCTCAGCAGCTGCAACAGATTCCCGAGCTGGCTGCTTATGGTGGCGTTCTCAAATCCTCGTCGATTGTCGAGTTGACAGAATCCGAGACGGAGTACGTCGTGAGTGCGATCAAGCACATCTTCAAGGATCATATCGTCCTTCAATTCGATATCAAGAATACCCTGCCCGACATAGTCCTTTGCGACGTGTCCGTGGTTGCAACGCCAGCCGAGGAGGACGAGGAACCTAGCCTGGAAGAGGACTTTATTATTCCCGCAGCGAAGTTGGCAACCGACGAGCCCGGCACCGTTTATGTAGCGTTCAAACGACTCGAAGGCAGCTCGCCGTATCTGGCCACCTCATTCACAAATGTGCTGAAGTTCACCAGTAAGGAGATTGATCCCACGACGGGTGAGCCTGAGGATGGAGGTTACGAGGATGATTATCAGGTCGAAGATCTGGACCTGAACGGCAGTGACTACGTCGTCCCTGCGTTTGCTGGGAGCTTCGATGAAGTCTGGGAGCAGGCGGGCTCAGGTGACGAGGCGTCGGAAACACTGCAACTGAGCAACTTAAAATCCATCGCCGGTACGTGAAGTTTCCCTCTCCCTCCAGCACGCCGTTCAGAACTTGACTCATGCTTTCGTGTTTCGCAGATGCAACCGAGCAAATACCGCAGGCGCTCTCCCTGCAACCGCTTGACGGGACAGATATAGCGCTCAGCGCCTCAACCCACACGCTCAAGCTTTATGGAAAGACGATTTCCGGCGGCAGCGTCGCAGCGACGGTGCGCATGGCCTTTTCGACCAAGTCTGGGGTTACGACGAAAATATCTGCTCGAGCGGAAGAGGAAGGCGTCGCAGCTCTCCTGATTGCAGCCATTGCGTAGGCACTGTCCGATGCTTAGACCTCAGTATACAGCTACGCCACTTGAACGCAGATTCTCCCGAGGAAAGAGAAAGACCGTGCGGTGGGGGGGGGGGCCATGGGATCGAGACCGGCGTTTCTAGAGGGTTGTGGCATACAAGGCAGGTCACGCCTGGCCTTTCGCCTCGTACATGGCGTCCATGCAGAGCGGTGTGTCATATGTCGTCTCTCTCGTGAAAAGACCAAACTTCATTCGCAACTACGGTTTCATCTCACTGGTGTCATCTGACTGCTCGGAGTAGCAGCTCTCTGCAAACAGTACGTGGTGAATTTATGAGTTTGCTAGATCATGGTGTCTCGGTCAATTTTCCATTCCGTGGAATGACATTTCTCAGACCCATTAGCGCCAGCCATAATGCCTCTTCGGTCCTGATCGTTTTGCTGCCTTGGCTGGGGCATATGTTGACCCAGTAGTCGAACAACTCACGCGCTTCCGTCACTCCTCGTGATTCCAACTCCTTGTCCGCCGCAATCGCAACTTCCAAACCTGCCAATCCCCCTAGTGCAATGAGAAGATGCCTGAAAGGCGGTATTTTCGCCTGTGAGGGGTCTGCCTGCGACCCTGCTTCGCCCAGGACCTCCTCCAGTGGCACTCCCCGCTCCGACATTCCGAAGCTGAGATCGTAACCGTCGGCGAAGGGGCATTCGGTGAAGACGGAAGATATTGAATTAGCGCGACGGGTGGTGTAACCCCAGTAGTAGCCAGCTTTGGTACGAGGCTCCGAGGGGTCAACGGGCACCGCCGAGAACGGCGGAAGGGTTGGAGAAGAGGACGAGGGTGGATAAGTGACTTTAAGCGTGACGCGGGTGTTTGGAGGGATTGAACCAGATACTTGGACAGGATCCGCGAGACCTGTATTCACCAGTGTCGTTGGGGGCTCTGGATCCGCAGACTGGCCGTTCGCCGCCGGCTTTGAACCTTTCTTGCGCTTCTTCACTTCTTTCGGGGGCGCGAGGGCGTTCTCATCAGGAGCGTAAGGTTGGATTTGGGTTGGGCCGCTGCCAGAGTTGGCGGTTGTGCCGTCAGATTGCGGAAGCGTCACTCCCTCCACGTATGGACAACGCTCGTCGCCGGCCGAATGATGGGGCATTGCCAGGCTTGGAAGCTGGCCTGCGGTACGCAGATTCGCGTGCAACGGAAACAGAGCATTGCGGAGGTAGGGCGGCACCTCGAGAAAGGACAGGAGGTGGTATAAGAACTGATCGGGGTCCTTGTCTCCATCGTAACCACTGGAGCTCTCATGGCGGTTGACATGATGATTCCCGCCGTCCGGGAGCCCATGGTTGCTCCTAGTCCGAGAGTGATTATCCTGCCAGCCATGGCTGCTATGGCTCTGGCCGTCGTCGAAGATTACAACCTCGTCGACGCAAAATACGGCAAGAGCGCGCCCGATCTGGCCGGCTAAATTCGTCTTCGTTCGGTGTGACGGCGCACTGGCGAGTGTCAGCTCCCCGAATCTCGATACATCTTTAGAGAAACTACTCCGTACTTTGCAACTATACTGCCGGGAATCGCGACGGACACGGTGTACGAGCGACCACCGCTAGGCCGATACACCGCGGAGGGTTTATGCGTGTTGAGATGATAGCCATTGTGGGTTGCGCTCTGACCTGAGCTGTACACATGCTTGCGTTTCTAGTAAAACGAAATTAGCGGTCGACACTGAGCAAAGTAAATGAAAAGTGCAACGTACCTGTGGTTTAGGAGAATGCATGACAGCTACTTGTGATTATTGAGATTGATATATTTGTGTTGCGGCGGTCGATCAACACCTACCCGGTTGAGTTTCAGTGGCTATGATGGTGGCCATTAATTATCTTATGTTCCAAGGGTTTGATTTGAGATAAATTAAAGACTCCAGAGTTGTCAAGGCCGTTTACGGAGTATTCGTTGCTGAAAGTTAGGATGCAGGGACATGAAACATAATTAAGTGGTCAGGATAGGGCCTCACAAATAATAATAACTCCTCAACATAAGCCTGGCATTTGGCGTACCATCCAGTCCGTACCTGCCTAAGTAGATATATACTGGACTCAATGTTGATACAGCTTCAATACAATCCTACATACCTATGTAGCGTCCCTTATGCTCGCTAGCAGCGAGTCATAAGTAGTAACGATGATTAAAATCTCGTAAGCTTGATATATACTCGAAGCTCATGACTCTACAAACCGATCCCACGCACTCAACTGACGAGCTCACCCAACCGCTTTACCCTTTCCTTTCACTCGAGATTTATTCTCCTTCTCGAAAGCGTGCCACAATGACACAATCCGGTCTTGCTCCTGCGACGAGGCGCGTTGCAACTCATCAAAGCCTTGCGCCAGACGTGACCCGTGGATGTAGTCCTTGACATTCGTGCGTCCGATCTTCTGCACTTCTTTGTTCATGCCCTCGTAAGTGTTTGAGAGCAACCCCATGAAAGCTACACAAGGAAGCGCTGGACGTTAGCATGACCCAGCCTTTCTTATGAGCACTTTCAGCGGAGATTGACTGACCTGCGGTGGGTTTGAACCCGATTCCTAACGCGCCTTTCACAAAACCCTTTGCGAACCCGGCGGGGCCATCCTTCTTGGCACCTCTGATCGGCTGAGTGACAAGGCCAGTAACACCGTCATAAACGCCCAACCCAAAACCCTTCTGTGGTGTTAGCGTGTGACCCTCTTGCTCAACCGAAGTGACCTTGCATTACCTTCCCAGCGGCTTTGAGGCCACTACCCAGCCCGGTAATGCGATCTTGTTCCCTGACGGTATCGTCGCCGTATAACCTTGGGGCGTTGTGCAGCCCCCTTGCTGTTGCGGCCACGACATCGAAAGGCGTTGTAGCGGCATGGAGAATGGCCTTGCTCGAGCCCTTCATAAGACCAACACCGGCTCCCTTTGCGGCTGAGCCGGCAACCCTGAGGCCGCGGCTGGTTGAGGACATGGATGACTTGATGGAGCCTTCTTTGACAGCATCTGCGTCCGCTTTCGCAAGCCCGTCTGTGACTTTCATCTCTGGCGTTGCAATCGGCACTGGTGCATCAAAGGCTACATCCTCTGGATCACCTTCCATCGACGTCTTGCTATCATGAGGTAGCAAAGGCATCGGCGCATGAGGTGAACGTGGTGAGGATGTAGACGGCATTGCCGCACTCATATCTGCGCCTGCGGCTGGCATGGCAGAGGTGGACTCCCCAAGCTGCTTGTCGTTTCGTGAAGCAACAAGCCCCGCTTCACTGTCCAAACTCGCATTCTTCTTGTTCCGGGCTCTTGCCGCTTTGGTGGCCTCCGTGCCTATCTCTGCGAAACCCCGAAGTATGCTAGCAGCTCCTCCGAAACTGGCGGCAACACTAGCAGTGACGGGGTCGCCAGAGCCGGTCTCCAGGTTATATTTTTTATGTCGACATCTAGAAGAGTTAGTAAAACTACCTCGACGACAATGAGAACAGGACAACTCACAGCTTCAGCTCCGACGGCTTTATGAACTCTTTCTGTAGGAGTAAGGCGGCGGATAGTGCGCTCACTCGGAGGCTGGTATTCTTGATCCTCCACACTGCTACGCCGCCCGAAAGCGGGCACTGCAGCGCCGCGAGGTTCACCGATCTGTGGAAGAGGGAGATGCCCGTCTCGATGCCGTTCTCAAGCGCAATCTTGTCTCTTAGAAAGTGCGCACGTTGCACTGTTCCGGGTTGAAGCGCCTCCAGTATCGCGTGGGCCAGCCTTTCCGCAGAAAGCTTGTCTCTGGGTATCGGAGCCGGTCCAGCGCCCGCCTGAGAGACGATATTACCCCAGAACGGCTGGTCTCCGAAGAACGGGACAATCACGCTGGGGATCCCACTGGTGATTGCGGCTGCTGTGGTACCAGCTCCGCCATGGTGCACAGCACAAGACACATGCCGGAACAGCCACTCGTGAGGGACGTTTCCTAGCAGCAATATGTCTTCCGAGTTGAGAGCTGAGCCTATACCGAGCCCTCCCCACCCCTGATTAATAACCGCACGCCTTCCTGTTCTCTTGACAGCTTCCATGACAACTGACGTCAACGCGTGTGGATAATCGACGACAATGGATCCAAAGCCGACATAGATCGGCTCCGGCCCGGATGCGAGGAATTTCGAAAGAGCCTCTTCCGGGACGTAGTCAGTGGGCGCCTTGAGAAAGTAGAAGCCTGCGATCGATTGAAGGTGGCCCCAGTCTTTCGGCTTCGGAATCAAACTGGGCGACCTGGAAAGTGTGAGCCCAAGCGGGATCGGATGCTTGAATGTGACGTTTACCAGCAATACGTATGCGGAACACGAGCTTTGGTCAGTGCAGCCGGACCCGATGCGTGACTGAGTGGCTCCATGTTGAGAACCTTGGTTCTGAACTTATTGATCAAGTCGCCTACTCCCTGCCAGATCATCCTCTCAACCAGGACGTAAGACATATAGTTCAACATGCCGGGCTGCATGTTTGACTCCTCAACGTTTACCAACGGATGCGGAAACTGCTGGGTGGGGGACCACGGCATCCTGTGCTCCGTCAGCATTGTATCTCAAGCGGAGCCCGACGACGACGCACGTGAACATAACATGGAGAGGGATCCCGAGCTTCTGCGCGCAATGTATGTGAGCAAAGCTGGGCGGATTCGCAATTATAACGTCAGCCACGAACGGTTTCGAGTTGATCTTGGAGCTCTCGGCGGCCTCGATGCATGACCTCCAGCAGCCTTCCAGCATCGTGAAGATCTCTTTGCGGCGTTCGCTTATCTCTCCTTTCGCGACGGCGTCGAAACCAGGGACCAGGCCAGGATGCTTTACCATGAATGCCATCAGCTTCGCTGGATCGCCTCCGATGCTGAAGAACTCCAGTCCATGCTCTTCAACAAAGTCCTCAAACGCAGGATGGGTCGCGATCCGGACACGGTGCTTCCATTCTTGCTGGAGAGCTCTGCCAATTGCGATGAAGGGTTGAATGTCACCCCTAGAGCCTACCACCTGGATGACTATATTGAGTGCTGGTGGAAGCACTCCGGTCGCTACCGCAGCAGTCGAGGCGGGCTGTACCCATGCATCTTCGTATGAAGGGGGCTGACTATCATCTATCTGCGACTGACGTTGTACGGCTGATTGGAAATGAGCAGCAACTTTGCCTGTCTTCTCGTTCAGGCTGATGGCAATGCGACCGTTATCTGCACTCGGTATCAGCTCAGTTATGGCAGATACTGGGTCTATCAGATGCCGATACCTGTCACTCTTGCGGACGTAGCAATATTCTCCTCTCTGAAATTGAACCCATTGGCAACTTCGGTGAAGGAAGGCGGCGCTTCGTCCTCGGAATTGATATCATGCTCCAGGTGAGAAGACATGGAAGGGAAATGTATAGACAGCACAGCCGTGAGCAGGTGTAGATGTCGATATTGACACTAGCCGTCAGAGACAAAAGGTGCGCTGAAGCCATCGTGCCGCTATATACTATGTATGATTACATGGCTTGTGGAAAGTGCGTGCGTCTATTGAGGCTGACGACGCTTTTTCCATCGTCGTGACGGGGTTGGGCCACCTTACGCGTCTCTGGTGGGATATTTATGCGTCCGCACAATGCAATCAAAACAAGTCCTGAACCGAAAATCAATCAGCAATTATGTGGTCGTCAATCTAACAGATCGTAAGATAAGAAAGATGGACGTCGGTTGACATCAAGGGTGTTCTGACCAAATTCAATTGCTTCAAAGCCGCCAAATTGGTCATGGCTGTTGGTCTGCTCGATCGAGATGTAGACCTCGGGAGTTAATGTTGAATCCCCTCCCCTTCATCCATCGAAAGGCTCCAATGACACGAAAGCACCGTTCGTCACGTCGCTGAGATGAAGATTACCATCTGGGCCGACAGATGGCAAGCCTCTCATCACCATCATCATCATCATCCTCTGTTAGGAAGCTTCGGAAAACATCACTATGATCAGTGTCCTCTTTATAAAGGTTTATCATTTGGCATGAGTGGAAATGCTAACAGCACATGTAGAACCACACCTATTACGACTAGCTTGTATATACAACACTTTTGTCGCCACATGTCCCCATATATACAGGCTGGAGACTTCAGATGATCCAAAACGTCGCGATAGGCCTGAGTAAGACAATGAGCTGCCGACTGATGCGATCAAGCAACGCATGCCTCCATCGACCGTCGTAAGGACATCAATGTCCGCGCGAGCCGGCCCTTGCCAACCCCATCGTCCCCTTCTCGCAAGTTCCGATACGCCCTGACCGGACGTTGTGACAGAACCTTGTCTTCCGGGAACCAGTTGCCATGTAGACCGTACGGCACTCGTTGCGGAAGCAGCACCCTGGCGACGACGTGCTTCATCGACTTGGCGTCGAGGATCCACAGCTCGGACCGAGCGTTTGGCCGACACTCGCCGACATCGTCCAGCTGGGACTCGTCAAAGGCGTAGAAGAGGAGAAAGCCGTCGTCCTCGTCCATGACGGCGTCTGGGCTCGGCCTGTCGCGCGGCACGAAGCGGGGTTCCTGCGCGTACCAGCCGTCCGGCATCTTGAAGCAGCGGATGGGATCGTGTGGATCCCGGGAGGCGAGGACCTCGGCGACGGTGCGCGTGTCCACGCAGCCGGTGACGCTGGGCGGGGGATTGGCCTTGCCGCGCTCGATCAAGGCCTGTGCGTCGATTTTCACGACGATGTCGATCTTGACGGCTGCGAGCGCGGCTCCGAACTGTTCCATCGAGGTGCTGCATCCGTATATGTGCCTCGCGGCGCCCATTTCGAGTTCCGGTCGGACGGAGGGGAACTCGAAGGGAATTGCGGACAGGGCGTACTGATTGGAGATGGAGTTTGTTGTGTTTGTGGCAGAGAAATCGAAGCTGTAGTAGTACAGCCGAGACTGGTCGTCATCGGCCGGTGACTGAGAGGCCCCTTGGATGGGAAGCAGCAAGGCATCCTTCTCCGTCTGCGCCGCTTCCAAGGAGGGCCGATCCTGAGAGTCTTCGTTGTTGGTGCCATAACTCCTGCGGAAGAGTCTTGATCTGCGCTTCTTCTTGGCCGCAGCAAGCGCATTGAGTGAGGCATCTATATTGCCGGCCGTGAAAACGAGAGCTGCAGAAGTCATACGACAGGCGAGCATATCGACAGCAGCCAGTCGTCCCTGGCTGTCGTACACTTCCCAGGTGTTGGCGGTATGGAAGATACAGCATGCTGCCGTTTCAAACCACCGTACATCACCAGGCCGATGGCGAGGGAAGACGCCGAACCTAGAAGGCTTTGATTCGTCGAACGAGACTACGGCTTTACCCTTCATGTTGTTGATCGGATCCAAGGAAAGCGGAAGATCCATGATGACCGTGTGAGCTCTCGAGACGCCAAAATCGTGCATCATCTTGGCAGAGGCGATGCCCGGGACAGGCATATTGAGCGACATATCCGGCGGCGACGGTAGCGCCGAAGAGCCTTGCTGGGCAGGAATGACTGAATAGTGGACGTAAGGCGGCATGAAGGTGTTGTGGAACATGACCAGCTCCGAGGTGACGGGATCCACCTTGGGGTGGGCAGTGGTCCACTCCTTCATGAAGCTCATCGGTCCCTCTCCACCGAGCACAGGACCTTGGGAGTCGTCGCCGTACTCGCCTTCAGCAACCCTACCGTTGAACCAGCCAACCGTGTCGAGTTCTGGCAGGGTGACTCGCATAGGAGGTCCACTCTCGCACGTCGCCAAGGCTCGACCATCGTGATAGAGCACGGCAGTGTTTGCCACACTGATCTTCTTAATCGTTTGGTGCGAGCCAGGAAAGTTGGAGAGAATGACAAGCAGGATCGTCCGAAGAACGCGGGCAAACACTCGGAGAAGAGTCGAAGCCGGGTTGACGAGAGTAGCGACGCTGGGCAGGATGGGTGTCCGCAGCGAGGGTATACCGGCTGCGGCGAGGTAAACGTCTGTCAGGACGAACTTGTTGACGAACTGGGGTCGAACGGTGTCCCCGTCACCCGGACTCCGCGAGAAGACGACTCCCGTGAGCATTCCATCTCCGTCGAACCAGTGCGCGTCGCGTCCGAGATCTCCGTTTGTGACAGGATTGCCTCCGTTGCGCACGTACTGTCCACCGAGAAGCTCGTGCGGGATGACTCCAGAGTAGGTGCAGGGCGTGAGCGGGCGACTCTGCTGGATGGGAGCGAAGTTGCCGGAGAGATAACTCCAGACGATTAGCGACGAAAGCTGGTCGAGACGACGACACTCACGGATGTTTGTGCTCGCGCTTCCTCTTCCGGCCGCAAATGGCCATGACCGTGGTTGTTACCTGATGGGCATAGTCTTTGACGTCACGGCAGATGCGAGTACACAATGCCAAGCCGAAGACGAAGACGAACCCAACAACGTAACAGCTGCTCAATGTGAGGATGAATCACGATGATTGCTGTCTTTGCAAAGCAGAGAGAAAATGCATAGAACGCTGGAAGAAGAGCTCGCACGCTTTTGGTGAAGAGAAAGACGGGAGGACGAGCGAGAGCAACCTTGGAAGGCAACAGAGTGAGGGGAAAGTTGAAGCTTGGGAGCTCTGGGTTGGCGCCAGATCGTCACCCAGCCATTCGACTCTCCGCTTCCAAGCTCCACCACCTCCACCTCCGCTTGACACCCCCCCTCTCACAACAGGGCTTTTGCCGCATGACAGGTGACTATCATTTCGCCCCGCCTCGGCCTTCTCTTCTTGATGGCGATGCATCCAACGGGCGGAAACGGCGTCGATTGATGATCAGTACTGTGGTACGGAGTAACTGACCTCGGGAATCCATCGATGCGGCCAGATGAGGGCTGTCGTGCCTGCAGCGCGGAATATGCGCCAAGACCAGCAACCCTTTGAGTCTTTATGCAGTGCTACGGCGGGCGGACGAGTACAGTAGGCAAATCTGTATCTGCGGGCGTCATCGTGTGATGACATCGGCTTTTCACCTTCTCTTTCATCAATCGACTCTTTTTCCTTTTTCCTTTTTCCTTTGACCTCATTCTTCTCCCATTCTCCCCTTTCCCGTTCCATCCCTTCTCGGTGCCCTCCTCCAGGTCCTTCCTCCCCTCATCGCACTTATCGGCTAAACCGCCTCTTCCCGTCCAGGAACATTCATCGGAGAGACACTGGCCCCGGGTCCGGCGGAGGCAGGGGCGGGGCGTCCCCGTGGATGCCAGTGCTTGGATGTACGGAGCATTATTATTACGGCAACTGCAAATCATCCGCGATTGACCGTACGGACACACGGAGTACCCAAGTACCTGTCCCTTGTCCGGCTTCCGGAATGCCTCCGCCAGTCCTTCCACACCATGCAGCTTTTATTCCACACCCTACACGCACTCAACCGTCGATATCGTGAGATTTCTGTCTTCTTGTGATACGCCTGTGTGACAGAGTGTGCGGTCTTACGGAGCACGCGATTGCGTAGCGTCTGGACCTCAAGAGTCGGAGTCGCTCCTTTTTTGAGTCGTCTGTTATGGCTGCGTGATATTCAGTACATTTATCCACAGTCGCGGCCCGTCATGGGACTGGAATATGCCCTTGTGTACTCGCACCTCTCCCTCGTTCACTTTGCACCCTGCTGATGCCGGCTCCAGGCATCTCAAGTACACAATCCCACCTGCCATTGTCCTCACGCTCCTTTACCGCCCATTGCTCACCCGGCTCGATGTCTACAAGCTGTCCTTTATTGTGTCGGTGAGGAATTGGCATCGACCTGTCCTTTGTGCCAAAACTTTCGAGGCTCACTGCTCCCCAGGTCGCCGTCGTGTCCACCATTCCCTGGGATGCCTACCTGATCAGAGAGCGCATCTGGACCTACCCTCCGGATGTGATTGTCGGCTTCACCCTCTTCGGCATCCCCGCCGAGGAGCTCTTCTTCTTCGTCATCCAGACCTACTGCGCCGCCGTCTTCTACCTGCTCCTCACCAAACCCTCCGTGCACTCGACCCTGCTGCGCTCCGAGCGGTCTGCCGAACGCGCAAAGGACCCGTACTGCCGCCGTCTGCGATACATCAAGCTCGCCGGTCAGATCCTGCTCGGGGCGGGCTTGCGCCAGGGAGTGAAGCTCGTGGGATCGCGCGGGAGTGGCACTTATATGGGCCTGATCATCGTGTGGGCGGGACCGTTCCTCATCGTTCTGTGGTACGAGACTCGGAAGGGTGCGGAGTGATGCGTGGTGGTGCTCACCGAAAGCAGGAGTCTTGCGTATCAGCTGATCATCGGCCTCCCTCTCTCCGTGACCGCCGTCGCCATCTGGGTCCCGACACTGTACCTGTGGGGAGTGGACACGCTGGCCTTGAGACGCGGCACCTGGGTCATTGAATCCGGGACGAAGCTGGGAATCCATCTGTGGGATGGCTTGGAGATTGAGTGAGTTCGGACATGTTCCTCTGCAGGGTTTTCACTCATGGTGAGAAATCAAGGGAAGCGGTGTTTTTCCTGGCCACGAATACGCTCGTCGTTGTCGGTCTGATCGCATTCGACAACGCATTGGCGATTCTGTACGCGTTTCCTACACTCTTCCCAGAGGTCCCGGACCTGCCCTCGCCGGCGCTGCTCATGCGAGGGCTGCTGAAGTCAACGCACCATTACGACAGCGAGAGGATCACTGGTCTGCAGCAAGCCACGGTGCGGTTACGAAAGAAGAGCAGGAGTTTCTTCATTGCCAGCGCGGCCTTTCAGGGCAGGCTGCGGATCGATCTGATACTGCTGTACGTGCTACTTTGACCGAGGAGGACTCGGCATTGACTTGCTATACAGATATTCATTCTGTCGGGCGGCGGACGACTTGGTCGACAATGCGAGCTCTGTACGGGAAGCGAGGGAATGGATTACGAAGCTTTCTCAATTTCTCGACATCCACTACAAGGGATCGAAAGCAACCGTTTCCGCAGAAGAATTCGTGAACGAGCAATTCCCGGCAAACGTGCGGACGGCGCTTCACCAGCTACCGGTCGCGTACCTATCGGGGAAGCCGCTCTACGACTTATTGAAAGGCTTCGAGACGGACCTCGAATTTCCTGCCAACGGGCAAGAATACACTTCAGCCAAACACCCAATCCGCACCGTTGCCGATTTGGACACCTACGGCGCACGAGTAGCTGGAACGGTGGCCGAGTTGTGTCTCGAGCTCGTCTATCACCACTCCCATGCTTCGGTCAAGGACGACGAGAAGAGCAGAGTGATCGAGGCCGGGGCCATGATGGGCAAAGCGCTCCAATACGTCAACATATCCCGCGACATCACGGTCGACGCGCGGTTAGGCCGTGTCTACATTCCCACCGTCTGGCTCGAGGAGGAGGACTTGACGCCAGCGGACGTGCTAAAATTCCCTCAGAGCGAAGCGGTCGGTCGCCTTCGCGCGCGGCTGCTCGAGAGGGCGTTTTCCTTCTACGACGAGGCCCGGCGGGCGATCGAGGACATCCCGGGCGAGGCGCGCAACCCGATGAGGGTCGCGGTGGAGAGCTACATGGAGATTGGGCGGGTGCTGACGGAGCGAGACGCGCAATCGAATAAATCGAAGCGCGACGGCGAGGGCAAGGCCGGGCGGGCGACGGTGCCCGTCTGGCGGCGGATTCGCGTCGCCTGGCGGGCGATGGGAGGTCTTGACGTCATCCATTCCGCATAGAGGCATCATCGATCTCCAGATGTTTCGCCGGCGCGTTTCGATACCCTTCTTGGCAAACCCTTCTCGCGTAGACTAATCTTCACATGCATTCAGTTCTCCACAGCAAACAAATAGATTTTACTTAGAAAAAGTCACTCTGAAGTATCTCCTTACCGTTGTCGCCCATATGTGTACGTTAAGGAACGCAGCCGTCGGGAGGCCTCTCCGTCTTCACGTTCCTGAGCTACAGTACACAATATGCACCATGCATGGCTTCATGCAACCAGCTAGCGCCCATCGTTGAACACTGACACAAGCATCGCTACCGCCCCACACGGTCTCGGCCCACGCGTGCTCGGGACATTCTGCGATACATCCTGCATCTTATTGAGCCGTAACCTGTCCTTGTAAAGCTTCATCTTTGGGGCTGAAGACAGCAACAATCTCCAACCATAGATAAAGGCAATGGCAGACGGGTATCGTCAGAAGACAGCGGTGGTCATCGGTAAGTGGACCTGTTGGCTCGCATGCCGCAATTGCGTTAACACGTTGAGGATACAGGCGCCGGAGTTGGAGGAGTCTCAACCGCTGCTCGACTGGCGAAAGCCGGATACAAGGTGACGGTGGT